>Ga0160422_10000643_pt1 | contig 21230 bp, 23 predicted proteins | sample Fk160mmetaG_FD_108192 | JGI IMG/M metagenome (GOLD analysis project Ga0160422, IMG submission 108192) | Marine microbial communities from the Central Pacific Ocean - Fk160115 60m metaG | ecosystem: Environmental > Aquatic > Marine > Oceanic > Photic zone | place: The Central Pacific Ocean...
GTCATTTTTCGTTTGCTGCTCAACTCCTTGATAACAAGCTCGATTTGCTTCTTTATTCAATAGCTGGTTTAGGTGGTACTCTTTATCAGTTTTTTTCAATTAGGGTCATTAAATCGATTGGTTCGATTGGCGGTTCCTCGATTTCACTGCTTGCCACTCTGGTTGCCTGGTTTCTTGGCCATTTGATTTGGCATTCTCCCTCCACCGTCATTGGTGTTCTGGGTATTGTTCTTACACTCGTACCTTGCATTTATCTGGTTTCCGGTCGTTCTTTGATACGACAGGCCTAGAGGTGTCTCTTTTGTGAATTTGTTCACGATCACAGTCATTCTGTTGAGGTTTCTCTGTTTGAGCATCGTCAGTATCTTTGTCTGGGAATTGATAGGTGTTCGTCACCCGTCGCCTTGTTTGATTGAATGACAAATGGTCTGTTCCTTGCGTCTTTTTTTTGGCGTTGATATCTTCCTTCATGCGCCTGACTACTTAGTCAACTAAGATAACTTCTTTGTGTCAGCACGGATGACTGATCAGGAGAAGCTTGTCGAAATTGCCTATGAGAAATACCAATCCTACTGCCGTGAGATTGGTATTCAGCCTGCTGAGATGATGCAGCAGGCGTATCTGTCGCATTTGCGCTCTTTGACCGCAGAGCAGCTGGAAAAGAAACTGCGGTGAATGAGCAGTTTCACGTATCCGTGTGTCTTCAGATTTTTGTGGCTTTGGTCAGCCCTCCAATCGTTCTCTCAATCGGCCGTTTGACACAAGGCTTTGTTTGTGCGTCTTTGTTCCGGGCGTGGTTGTTTTTATGTTGAATGGGCTTGATATTCTCAGTCATTCCCTTTGTTCAAAGTCACATCACTCCCGAAGCACGAGTGCAATGCTGGGAGGAATCAGACCTCAAAAAGACACGCGCTGGTAACAGAACCATAACCACTGCTGAAACAGTAAATTCCGATGTGATCTCCACAAGGTCTGTGGATGATCGGCATCGAAGTTTTCTGGTGGAGGTACATCTCCTCTTGCACGATCTCGTTCCATCTCTCCGAGGATTCTGTCGACATTGTATTCAGGATGGCCGAGATGCATTAGTTGTCGTTGATCGGGAGTTTCGAAAATGGTGTAGCCAACGGATTCTCCATGGGCCAGTAACCTTAATCGTCCCTGTCTTTGTGCCGCTTCCATGGCTGCATCAGGCAATGTCGCATAGCGACTTTGTGGACATAGAAACTGATCATTTTGTGTCCCCATGAGAGAATGTCCCGGAACAAGACTGCGCATAGGAAACACCCCGAACAGCTTCTGTTTCAGTGAGACTTTTCCGACTCCAGCCAAATAGGCCAGTGCGAATCCAGCCCAACAGAGTCCAAGAGTGCTTGCACAACTGACGCGAGCATCATTGACCAGCCTCACGAACTCGTCCCAGTAGGTCACCTGCTCAAAAGGAAGGTGTTCCACTGGAGCACCTGTGATGATCAATCCATCCAGTGGTCCTTTGGCATTGGCTTCGTTCCAGCTGACATAGAGATCGTCAAGGTGTGATCGGTCCCAGCTCTTGTAGGCATGGTTCTGAAGCCGTATCCAGATCGGTTCAATCTGAAGCACTGATAATCCCAGTGGATGAAGCAAGTTGAATTCATATTGTTTTCCAAGCGGCATAATGTTCAGGATACCGATCCTCAACGGCCGGATATCCTGACGTTCTGCTTGCTCCGGTTTGATCCAGGAGATTCGGTTGCGTTCAACAGCTGTGATCTTGTGGTAGTTGGGTGGAAGGATCAGTGCCATTTCGCGACCTCTCCTTTCAGGTGTCGGCCATCAGGGCTTGTTCGAAGTCTGCCTTGATGTCGTCGATATGTTCCAGTCCCACTGAAACTCTCACCATGGTTGGCGTTACGCCTGCGGATGCCTGTTCGCTGTCGCTGAGTTGCTGGTGCGTGGTGGATGCAGGATGAATCACCAGAGTCTTTGCATCACCCACGTTGGCAAGATGGCTTGCCAGCTTGAGGCTGTCGATGAATCGCACGGCGTCGTCATAGCCACCCTTGAGGGAGAACATCAGCATGCAGCCCATTCCGCGGCCGGTGAGATATTTCTTGGCTGCCCCGTGGTAGGGGTCGCCGGTCAATCCCGGATAGCTGACGCTTGTGACGTTCGGATGCTCCTCGAGCCACGTTGCGAGTGCCATGGCATTTTCGGCATGACGCTCCACCCTGAGGCTCAATGTCTCCAGACCCTGCAGCAGCAGAAAACTGTTGAATGGGCTCACGGCTGGCCCCCAGTCACGCAGACCTTCGACCCTGGCGCGCAGTGCAAATGCGATGTTGCGATCGTCAGGTAACCCCAGCATTTTGCAGATATCGCTGCCGTAGCCAAAGGCATCCCAATGCACGAGACCGTGATACGCCGCACTCGGTTGACTCATCAGTGGGAACTTACCGTTGCCCCAGTTGAATGTGCCGGCATCCACGATCACCCCACCCAGACTTGTTCCATGTCCGCCGATCCATTTGGTGGCGCTTTCAACAACCACATTTGCGCCGTGCTCAATCGGTCGCAGCAATGCTCCACATGCCCCCAGGGTGTTGTCGACGATCAGTGGAATGTCACGTTCTCTCGCCAGTGCAGACAGCCCCTCGAAATCGGGAATGTTGAAGCGTGGATTGCCCATCGCCTCCACGTAGATCGCCTTGGTGTTGTCATCGATCTGAGCAGCAAAACTTGCAACGTCGTCACCCTCTGCAAACCTGACCTTGATCCCGAGACGAGGGAACTGAACCTTGAACTGGTTGTAGGTCCCTCCATACAGAAATGAGGTGGAGACGAAGTTGTCTCCCGCCTGCATGCAGTTTGTGATTGCCAGGAACTGGGCCGATTGTCCGGATGCCGTCGCAAGCGCAGCCACACCCCCTTCAAGGGCTGCCACGCGCTTCTCGAAGACATCCGTCGTCGGATTCATCAACCGTGTGTAGATGTTTCCGAATTCCTTGAGGCCAAACAAATTGGCGCCGTGTTCGGCGTCATTGAACACATAGGAGCTCGTCTGGTAGATCGGCACCGCGCGGGAGTTGGTGGTGGGATCAGGTGCCTGTCCGGCGTGGAGCTGCAGGGTCTCGAAGCGCTGATCCGTCACGATGTTGGCAGGGAAGTCACCCTTTTCTAGCTGTCGATCGCAGCCCCCGACCTCAGTCGGTGGGGGGCTCAGGTTTGTCGGTGTCTGACAGTGAAGGCAGGGTTTGGCGCAACAGCGGCGTCAGCTGGCTGCGCACCTGGTCGCGAAAGGAGTCAACCGTGCTGTCCAGCAGCACCGGATAGGGCTGTTCCCCACCCTGTTCACGCAGGTGTCGCCATTTGCTCGACTCCTTTTCTTTCAGCTCGGTCAGCGCTGACTGGAAGTCGTAGGCCTGGACTTGCATTTGTTCCGACGACAGGGCTGCCGCCTGTTCACTCATCTGTTCACGGAATCCATCAAAGGCCTTGGCTTTGATGGTGTCAGGCAGACCCAGAACCGGTTGGTAGTAATCGAGCAGACGCAGTTCCTCCTCGATCAGAATCGGCCATGCGCCATGCGCTCCCTCAGCAAGGCCCATGCTGGTTTCAGCCGCGTTCATGGCATCGAGGTGGAAGCGCAGCCATCGGTAGTAGGACTTCTCCTGGGTGCTTTTCTTGGCGGCGGCCTTGCCTGTCACCAGTTCGGGAAGAGCCGCTTCAGCCTTGCGCAGGAACAGACGATCCTCCCGTTCCAGGTTCATCGCTCCCCAGCGCTGCCGATACTCCCAGAGTTCGGCGTAGCGGTTCACATCCTCAGCTGACCAGCCGAGTCCGGCCAGTTCATCGGCGCGATGGGTGAGTTCTTTGGCCACGCAGCGTTCAGTGCTTGTCCCGGAAGCGTAAATGCCTGTGGCTGAATGATCATCCAGTCGATGCTGAATCCGGCTGTCTACGGGGTGTTCCACTCTGCGGGTGGTGCGCTGTGCGCATGACGCCGGAGATGCTCCGCAACGGGAACGGGTTGCTGTTCTGCGTAGCCCTCGTGGAGCCAAAGGTCGCCCTCCGATGCGGCGTAATGGATCTGCCAGTGATAAAGGCTGCGGTAGGTCAGTGGTTCCTTCTCCATCAAGGCCGCGTAGTGCAGCACAGCCCTGCCGTAGTGGTCACTGTTGTTGTATCCCCAGAGCCCGCGACGGATGTCGGTCAATCCGCCCCGTCGGACGAGGTAGCGGGCTGCCGCATGGATGGCATCCCATGGATCGCGGATATCACCGCCCTGTCCGATTCCGGCTTCCGCCCAGGTGCTCGGCAGGAACTGCATCGGTCCCTGCGCATTGGCGACGGAGACTCCATCGATTCTCCCCATGCCGGTTTCCACGAGATTCACCGCTGCCAGCACGGTCCAGTCGATTCCCGTTGCATCCGACGCACTGCGGTAGGCCCTGAGCAGCTCATCGGCAGCTGCCGGCGGCTTGATCCGCCATGGGGGCAATGTCGAGGATCCAGGCCCGCGATGCATCGCCAGGAATTCTCGTCTTGCAGCGATGTGCTGATCAAACACCCATTGCCACCGTGGTGTCAGCTGTGATCGCACAGCGTTGCTCAGCACCGGACGATGGGACAGCACCCGGTAGATGACCTGCTGCTGATGGGCAAGCGGAGGGATGACCTGATCAGCAACCTGTGGATTCACCACAGCGGCTTCGATCGACTCGATCAGTTCCGCAATGGCCTCCGGCTCCTGGGGGACCAGGGGGTAGTGCCTGCCATTCGGGGCGAGCGGCAACTCAGCTCTGCTCGGGAGCTGGGGGGATGGCGCTGGGGTGATGCCCCCCTGCTCTGAGCGCGGTTCGTTGATCTCCAGTGCCTGACAGGCCGTCGTGACTGGCGTCAGCAGCAGAGGCCAGCCGATCAGGAGTGACCTCCAACGGGAGCGCTGTGGCAGACCTTTCACCAACGCAGAAACCCTCTCCGGTCATGGAAGTCTGGCTCGTTGCCCGGATGGCAGAGAGCCCAGTAGCTCAATCCTCCGTTGTGCTCCTCGAGGACCATGGTGAGCGCCAGATCGGGATGATGGGCCTCAGGCCACCAGGGCGCCAGTTCCAGCTGAATGGTGCACTGAAGTCCCCCGTTGCTGGACACAAAGATCACCTCTGGGGTCTGTGCGAACTCCTCCTCGGTCCCACCGCAGCGGTAGCTCTTGAATCGGTACAGATTCCAGTCTCCTCCGGGTGCGACATTCAGTTCCCAGTAGAGGGGATCACCCGGATGGCCCAGAAAGGCTTCAAAGCAGGTGTGTTTCCAGAGATTGTCAAGCCGTCGACCAGTTGCCCCCGCTTTGATCACCGCCGTCTCAGGAACTGCGATCAGTGCACTCAAATCCTGCGAGGCCATCGATCTGACGCTGAAATTCAGTTCCAGCTGTCCCCGATCACGCCAGATGAAGTCCGCGGTGGCGAACAGCGCTGGTGTCTGAGCATCCGGGAACGGTTGCAGTCGGCAGACCTGCCTCACCATCACCGGTTCTCGTGCCATCTCAGGCCTCTTGCGACAGCTCTCGAACCAGATCCTGCAATGCAGACCACTGCTGTTCGATCGAACGGGTCAGCGCGAACTGAACAAGGGCTCGATCGAGGTTGTGATCAGCACGATCCGTGCGGAAATAGTGATCGCCCTCAAGGTGATCCGTGAGAAACCGCAGACCGAGCTCAAGGGGGATCAGACGGATGCAGTCGGGCAGATAGCGGAAATCATCGGGAGTGAGAAACGACCTGCCGATCGCGAGATAGCCCTGAAGAATTGATCGACATAAGCCCAGATCAAAGCGGACGTTCTCAGGCTCGCGCGTCTCTTCACCAAGTCTGTTGCAACACGAGCGCAGACAGTCCCCGATGTCGTAGTGCACCAGTCCTGGCTTGACGGTGTCCAGATCGATCAGTCCGACGGCATGGCCTGTGGACTCATCAATCATCACGTTGTTGATCTTCGGATCTCCGTGGATGGGCCTCCGTTTCAGTTCTCCCCTCGCACAGGCCTGCTCCAGCACATCGATCCCCTCACGACGGTTCTCTATGAAATTCAGCGCCTCCTGCAGTCGCGGAGTCATCTCTCCTGCTGCGTCGGCCCGAACCGCATCGAAGTCCGCGAGGTAGGCAGGGGTGATGTGGAAATTTTCCAGCGTGTCCGCCAGTTCGTTGGCGGGCAGATCGCTGATCAGGTGATGAAACATGCCCAGGCCGTACCCGAGTTCGCGGGCGTGGATGTCGTCCTGAATCACATCTGTGGTGGTGGCAGCACCGATGTAAGTGATCGACCGCCAGAACTCACCCTGATGCTCCACCCAGTGTCCATCGGCATCCAGGGTGGGCAGAACCTTGGGCACTTCCCAGCGCCGTCCTGTCAGTTCCGGAGGCTGCTGCGCCAGCCGCTGCTCGACGTGAATGCCCAATCTGAGCAGGTTGCGCATCACCAGTTCAGGCTTGTCGAAGACATCGGTGTTCAGGCGCTGCATGACGAAGGCCTGACGGGATGCACTGCGATTCAGCGTCACCAGAAATGTGTCGTTGACATTTCCGGATCCAAGTTGGCTGATCCCGGTGATCTGTTCCGGTGGATGAAAGAGTCCGGCGATCGTCTCCAGGATCGAAGCGGTGCTGGAGAGAGGGGGGGACACGTCGAATCGCATGGGTCTCAAGACGAAACATGCCGTGTTCCTTCCCTTTTGCCAGCGATGAGTGTGCGGAAAATCAGCCGGGAAGACGGCAGCATGGGGGCCGATGGCTGAACGGCACGGGTGCCAAGGATTCTTCACACCGCTGACTGGCAGATCGGCAAACCCTTTCGCTGGGTTGATGATCCGCAGAAGCAGGCCCGGTTGCAGCAGGAGCGGGTTGATGCTGTTGCCCGGATCGCTGAGGTGTCACGACAGGAGCAGGTTGATGCGGTGTTGGTGGCTGGTGATCTGTTCGACTCCAGCACGGTTGCCTCCGCCATGGTGATGGAGGTGATGGAGGTGATCGGTTCAATCCCCTGTCCGGTGATGGTGATTCCCGGCAACCACGATCACGGTGGTGCCGGAGGAATCTGGAGACGCGCCGATCTGCTCCGGCAGATGCAGGATCGGGCTGACAACCTCCAGCTGTTGCTGAAGCCGGAGCCCGTGACGGTGTCAGGGGTCCTGATCCTGCCCTGTCCGTTGCTGCGACAGAGGCAGAGTCGCAGTCCCCTGCTCTGGATGGAGCGACTCCGCTGGTCGGATCTCGATCCATCGCTTCCCCGCGTCGTCCTGGCCCATGGTTCCGTCCAGGGTTTCGGTGCTGAAGGGGCTGTGAACCAGCTCGCTCTGGATCGGTTGCCTCTTGATGAACTGGATTACATCGCCCTTGGCGACTGGCATGGACTGATGGAGGTTGATCGCAAGTCCTGGTACAGCGGCACACCGGAACCCGATCGCTTCCCCACCGGCCCTGGTGACCGCAGGTCTCAGGTGTTGGTGGTCGATGTTGAGCGGTGCAGGCTGCCGATGGTGCGTTCGCACAGCACCGGACGGCTGAACTGGCATCGCATCACGATGACGCTCAACGGCGATGCGGATCTTCCGCGTCTTGAGCAGCATCTGAAGGACAGCATCGGCAGCCGTGTCGGTCGCGATCTTCTTCGACTGGAGCTCAGTGGAGAGCTTGGCTTGGCTGGGTATCTGCAGGTTGAGGATCGTCTGCATGAGCTCGGGCAGCAGCTTCTGCATGTGCGACTGCGCGGTGAGCTTCACCGTCAACCAACGGACGGTGAACTCGAGCAGCTCCTGGCTCGAATGGACAGTCCGCTGGTGAGCAGCATTGCAGCCGCGCTTCAGCAGGATCTCAAGCAACACCCTGATCCAGTGATTGAGCAGGCTCTGATCGAGTTGCATCGTCTCTGCGCCATGTCTCCATGCGCCTGATTCGCTGCCGACTTGAGAGTGTTCGCAGGCATCGCAGCCTGGAGGTGACGTTCTCCCCCGGTCTCACGCTGATCGGAGGTGCCAATGAATCCGGTAAAAGCTCCCTTGTGGAGGCGATGCATCGCACCCTGTTTGTGAGAGCCGCTTCAACAGGAGCAGTGATCCGTGACCTTCGCTCGGCGACCCATGCAGGACATCCCGAGGTGGAGATCGATTTCGATGCCTCTGGACACAGCTGGTCGCTGCTCAAGTGTTTCAGCGGAGCTGGCGGCACATGCCGCCTCAGTCGAGCCGGACAGATCGCCTTGTTGGGCGCTGATGCCGAGGATCAACTGGCCTCTCTGCTCGGCGTGGAGGAGATCATCGGCAGCCGTCAGGTGAATCGTGTTCTCCCAACCCGCTGGGCACATCTCTGGGTGATGCAGGGGCTGGCGGGTCGCAACCTGCTGGAGCTCAATGCCGAGCACTATGACCTCAAAGGTTTGATCACGGCTCTGGAAGGGCAGGCGGAGGAGTCACTTCAGTCGCCCATGGATCAGAACGTCTACGACCAGCTGGAGAGCCTGGTGTCCGCAAGCATGACCAGCCGGGGTGTGAAACAGAACAGTGATCTCTGGCGACGTCGGCAGGAGCTTCAGCAGGCATCGCAACGTCACGTTGATGCGCAGCAGCAGCTGTCCAGTTACGAATCGGCCTGCTTCGAACTGGAAGCCAATGAACGAGCGCTCGATGAACTGCACGGGAGTGCCCCGGAGCTTCAGCGCCTGCGCAAGCAATATCTGGCACTGAAGGATCTGCAGCAACGCCTCGCACCCCTCCGTCTTCAGCAAAAGCAATGGCAACAGGAGCTCGATGGTCTGCACCGTCTTCGCAAGGAGATCCACTTCTGTGACAAGAGAATCGCCAGTCTGCGCATCGAACTCGATGCAATCAGCCGTTCGGTCACGATTGTCTCCGACAAGCGCAGTGATCAACGCCGATCACTGGAGTCACTCGATCGCAAGCGTCAGTCACTGGAGGAACGGGGGCAGACCCTGCGACGACATCTGGATCAGGAGCGTCTGGCAGGACGCATTCAGGCACTGCGCCGGTACGAGAAGCAACGCGCTGAGCTTGAGCATCAGCTGGCGGTTCTGCAAGCTCAGCTCAAGGAACTTCCGGGAGGTGATGCTCAGTCTCTGAGTGCGTTGCAGGCCCGGCAGCATCAACTGCGGGAGCTGGAGATACGTGTTCAGAGCATGGCCTCCCGAATTGAGCTCCAGTGCTCTGAGCAGTCGGTGCGGCTGGACGGCAATCAGCTTTCGCCGGGGGATGTGGTGCAGCGCACCGGCGCGTTCCGCCTTGAGGTGGGAAGCGACGTCACCCTGGTTGTCAGTCCGGGGGAGGGTATCGGTTTGTCCGCACTGTTGGCAGAGCAGGAGCGTTGTCAGCATCAGCTCTCGAGAGATCTCGCGACCTGGGGCGCCAGCAGCGTGCAGGAGGCGGAGCGTCAGCTTCAGAGTCGCCATGCGGCGCAGCAACAGCTCGCGTTGCTTGATGCTCAGCTGCGACAGCTTGTTGACCAAGGCCTGAATGAGAACGATCCCTCCAACTCGCTTGAGGAGATGACCAAGCAGCTGGTCGAACTTCAACAGGAATCACACGATTCGGGAGTCAAGGACGCAGACGATCTCGAGCAGACATTGAATGACTGTCGCCTCACCTATCGATCAGTGCAGGATCAGCTGCGTTTGCATCAGGCAGATCTCGAGCGAACCGAACAGGAGCTCGCCACGCAGGAACGCAAGCTGCAGGAGTGTCGGATCCAGCTGGAGCGTCAAACAGCGGAACAGACGCAGCTCGAGCAGCAACGTCAGAGCATTGTCGAGCGCTCCGGCGAGTCAGACCGCATCGACGCTGACCTGGCGACAGTGTCGCGTGAGTGTGAGCAATTGCAGGAGATGCTGATCTCGCTCTGTGACGACTGTCAGGTGTCCCCTGGTTCTGACCTGACCAGGTCAATGGCGGAGCTTGATGAGCGTGAGCAGATGCTCGATCGACGGCGCACGGAACTCAACCGTGAACGCGGCGCCCTGCTTGAACGCTGCGACCAGCTCGGACGCCGCGAACTGCACGCGGAGCTTGAGGAGGCCGCGATGCAACTTGAGGTTGCTGAACTGGCGGAGCGGCAGGAACATCAACTGGTCAATGCCCGCGTGCAGCTTCTCAAGCGTTTTCAGGATGCTCGCGCTGATCTGTCTCGGCGTTATTCATCTCCACTGAAAGCGAGCATCAATCATTTCATCGCACCACTCCTGCGCCAGCCTGGCGACAGCACAGAGTTACGGTTTGACGCCAAGGATGGGTTGCGGGATCTCCGGCTTCAGCGATCCGGTCAGAGCATGGAATTTTCTCAGCTCAGCGGAGGTCTCAAAGAGCAGTTGAACGCCGCCGTTCGGTTGGCGATGGCCCAGACACTCTCCGCAGCACATGACGGGTGTCTGCCGCTGCTGTTTGATGATGCCTTCACCAATACCGATCCAGAACGGTTGGCCGCAGTGCGATGCATGCTTCGCAGGGCTGTCGATGTCGGTCTTCAGGTGGTGATTCTCAGCTGTGATCCCGATCCCTACCTGGAGATTGCCGATGCAGTTGTTGATCTGAATCAGACCTAGTCACCTCGGGGTCGATGCTCTGCTCAAAGGGCGTTCTCGATCACATTCATGGCTTTGAGATATGCAGGAGGCTCATCGTCCGTGTCCTGTTCCTCGATTCCGTTGTCATCTCGGATCAGACGGCGGGCATTGTCCGCAACCACCGCGTTGACCAGCAGATCCATCGCCTCGGTTTGATCGAGGTTCTGCAGTGCTTCTCCGTACCTGCGGCTGTGGGTTGGACGCACGGACTCCTGGCAGTAGTTCGACAGCTCACGACTTTCGGTCATCACCGAAAACGCCACGTCCTTGGTGGTTGAGTTCCCGTAAATGGCCATGTAGAGAAGATTCACCATCGAGGCGTCATGCACAGGGATGGCGTATTTGCGCACGATCTGAGGCCAGTAGCGCAGCGACTTCAGCCCTTCCAGACCTCCCTTGCGCAATCCTGCCAGCTCGCACCAGTTTTCAAGTTCCTCCATCGAATGGGGACAGCGCTGCTCACTGCGCATGTGGTCTGCAAGAACCTGTCCAGCCTGGAAATTGCGGGTCGGGGTTCCCGACACCGGCAGCATCATGCTGCCGCGCACATCGGCAACCATCGCCGTGAGCTGCGCGAAGGTGTGATCACGAACCTTTTCCATATCCCCGCCACGCACGAGTGCCGCTTCGATGCGTTGAACGCCGTAGCCGAGTTCCGTGAGTGCGAAGGGTTGACGGTTGTAGAGCCGTTGGCGATTGCGACGCGCCATCGACACTGTTGCTGCCTGATCGAGGCACTGGTCAAGAAGCAGCGTGAGCAGCGTCGGGAGCACCCCTGGGTTTTCCTGGTGGTAGGCGTACCCGAAGCCGGCGAACACCGAGGACATGTTTTTGGCTGCCTTGATGTATTGACCCTCAACGTTGTGAACACCAGCGGACACCTGAATGTTGGGAGACAACCGATCAAGCATCCTCGCTCCAAGCAGAGCAGTGAGGGCATTGGGGTGGCAGAAGTTGGCCGTGAAACTGTCGAGCGGGTTCCGCAGGGCTCCATGCCGGTGAAACCCCGAAAAGAAACCGAGGCTCGGCACCTTTTCGCAGAGCACATACGACTCATTGGCGATGTTGTCGTGGCTGAAGGATCCAGCCAGACAGGCCAGAACGACATGTTGACGACCCAGCTCTTCCCGCAGGCGGATGGCTTCGAGAAGATCATCCTCGACGTGATTGCTGTTGGCACTGAGCACCACCAGTTCGCAGCGCTTGAGCAGATCGGCCAGGGTGTTTGTCTGCCGCTCCCCATCCTGAAGATGGGTGCCCATCCTTTCCACGACAGCGACATGCTCTGGATCCATGCCGTCGATGGCTGATTGTGTGAAGGCGCCGAGCAGTTCACGACCCGGTCGAGGTGCCAGCAGAAGGTTGTCTTCATCCTTCTGTTGCATGGCGCAGTTGTAGGCCATTGAGGCCGGATAGAGCCCCACGCTGTAGAACCCCACCTTGCCGGTCTCAAGCTCCCAGATCCGTTGTCGTATCTGATCCCGATCAAGGCTGGGTGGAAAGAAGCCGTTTGAGTTCATCAAAGTGGCGGTGCTGAGACTCATTGCAGCAACTGGAGTGTGTAGGGTATGAGCTGATGCTTGGATCCAGAGAGATCCTTCGGTCGGTCCGATCGCTCAAGGCCACTCAACCAACTCTACGGACAACAGCGTCCGTGGAGCACGACCCACTCAGTCAGACAAGGGTCTTCCCCTGTCCAGCCGGCTGAACACAGCCCGCTGTGAGTCGCTGCATTGACAGCGTTCAGCCCCTGACAAAACTGTGAGGAGGGGATCAGTCAATGCGTGCTGATTCAACAGACCTGGAGTTGCAGGCTGCATGCATCGATGCACAGCCTGCATTGAAACAAAGCCCTGTCAAATCAATCCCGACTGAAGTGGATGTGATCTGAGCACCGATCAGCATGCCTGATAACTTGACAAGACTGATGACAGCGAACAGTGGTGAATCGGCTCATGGTTGGATTGTTGGTTGGCAATCTTGAAATCAGCAATGCCAGTGCTGTGTCTCTCGTGGTTGTTTCCCTGTTTTTTCTGGTCTGTTTCGTGATTGTGTCTTTGAAAAACGATAGTCAGGGAATGATGGAATGGATCTTCGACAAACCTTCGGAACGGCCAAAGGACATTCAGGCACGACGTGAGCAGTGAGCTCGAACCAGGATGTTGAGGATCTGATCGAATCAGAGAGTGGAGAGGGCGTTTCAGCCCTGGTGCAGGATCGCTGCAGTCAGGTTCTCTCTCTCTGGTTGTGGCTCAAGGTGCCACTTCGTCGTGCACGGGGCATCGCCGAGCAGGCGAGGATCAGGTCATTTGTGATCTGAATCACCCTTCCCAGACTCTTTGAAAGGGTTTTCGCTGGGGATGGTTTTGAACTGATTAACGAGAGACGTTGTATTTGCTACCGGCTGTTTAATGTTTGTCGAGCCAGCTTATTTCACATGTTGATTGGCTGTGAATGCCATGCAGAGATCATTGTAGCGTTTGAGTCGCCTGAAGTGCACGAATGAATTGCACCGGTTGAATAGAGTTGCTGGAATTTAAATGGATTTGGTCCTTCGGGATTTGACGAATGGTGCAACTCATTCAAAACACCATTGCACGGAGAGGGAAGTCGTTGATGGCTTCGGTCGTTCTGGCTCTGTTTGTGTTTGGTGTCATTCAGATGCTTCTCTCCATCTGAGCGCGTGTGACAACTGGTCAGTGGTGGTCGATTGTGGTCAATCGACGCGGGTGCAGGACTAAGAGATTGTGTTGTCTTGTCGTCAAGAAATGACACTGATGTGTCACGGAAATAATGCTCGATACTGACTTTCAATATCAGGATAACTTTTTTTTGGAATCATGGTATCTACGCTTCGCGTTTCTGTTCTGCACTCACGCGTGTTGACGCGACTTATTTATCGCTTTGATGAAGACCATGCAGCTTTTCAACGATCGTCTTTTGTAGCTTGTCTTTTTTTGCAGACAACCAGGTGCTGACACTGGCTTGTTCTTCCGCTGTCAGATTCATCTTCTGTACATAGTCTTTGGTTGCGTCCCAGACCAGTGCACCAAATTCTTTCGAGTGTTTCAGCCTTTCGGCGACACCTGAGTGCAGCTCGTCATCGTCAACAAGTGGATGTGTTTCGACAATTGCCGTCACATCCACGGTCTGATCATCTTTTTGTTCGCTCATCTCAGGTTGGATGGGGACCCTGTACCTCTAGCAATCCTTGGCCCCATGCGCAGGCGCTCTTAAGAAAGAACAGTCGATGCCCGGCTGCAGCGACCACCACCAGTCTCTGTCGGTCTACGAATCGATCATCGACGGGCTTCACAGGACTGACACGGGTTGTTGCACGACGTACTCCGTGCCTAAACGTTGATTGTTCAACGTCTTTGCTCGACCATGCATGACTGCTCAACGGGGAATGGCCGATGACAACTGCGCGAGACGGTGCCTCCATCAGGCTTTACGGCGGTCAAAGGACAAGAGCTTCCATGGTTCGCTGGTTTCTGGAGGAGAAAGGAATCGACCATGAGCTGATCGAACTTGATCTTCAGTCTCAGCAACATCGACAAGCCGACTTTCTGCGCATCAATCCTTTTGGCAAACTTCCTGCTCTCGTCGACGAGAGCATTGTTGGATCTGACGGTCAACCGCTCACAATTTTCGAAAGTGGAGCAATTCTGCTGCATCTTGCTGAGCAACACACCGATGACATCAAGTCAGTGGCAGAGCGTGCGCTCACCAGTCAGTGGCTGCTGTTTGCCAACGCAACGCTCTCGATCGCGCTGTTTGTTCCCTCCAGTCGAGAGCGGGAATTCCCTCGTCTGATGGACGTTCTCAATCGACAACTGGATCCCGATCGTCCTCTGGTGGGTCCCTGTTGGGGGGCGGCTGACTGTGCCGTTCAGGCTTATCTGGCCTATTTGCCGATCTTTTTTCCCGAGATTGATCTCAGTGCCTATCCCGTTGTGCAGGCCGTGATTGATCGCACACGCAAGCAACCGACCTACCTTCGCGTCATGGGGCAGAGATGACACTCCTTCATGACGGAGATCCACACGATTGGCGATCCAGGCTGCGCATGGGAGGGTGTGGATCAATGCGTCGATTGCCTTGGCCTTGATGGACCTCGCAACATTGCATCGGGAACTGGTTGACAGCCCGGATCTGCTGATCGTTCAAGACCTTGATGGGGTGTGCATGCCCCTGGTGAAGGATCCCCTCACACGACGCATCCCTGTTGACTACGTGAGAGCCGCTGCCCGATTGCGGGGCAGCTTTTGCGTGCTCACCAATGGCGAGCACGAGGGGCATCGTGGGGTGAACCGCCTGGTTGAGAAGGCACTGGGAGATCTCACCATCGCGCAACGCGAAGGTCTCTATCTTCCCGGCCTTGCAGCCGGAGGTGTCCAGCTTCAGGACGCCTATGGCCAGCTCTCACATCCCGGGGTCAGTGCTGCAGAGATGGCTTTCCTGGCGGCTGTTCCGGAACGGATGGCGTCGTTGATGGCTGTACTGCTCCCGTCGGTGATGCCCCAGCTCTCTCCCGAGGAGCTTGGCCTGGAGATCAATCAGGCCATTCTTGATACACAGGTGTCCCCAACAATCAATCTCAACAGCCTGTTCAGTCGCATTCCAGGTGATGTTGACCGTCAGCGTCAGCTGCAATTGATGCTCCAGTCACTGATGCAGCAACTGATGGCGATGGCTGCAGCCGAAGGGTTGGAGGACTCGTTCTTCCTGCACGTGGCTCCCAACCTGGGTCGTGACGATCGGGGAGATGAACGTCTCAAACCTGCTGTGGATGGTGATGTGGGCAGCACGGACATCCAGTTCATGCTGCGGGGAGCGATCAAGGAAGCCGGCCTCCTGGTGTTGATCAATCGGCACATCGCTGCCCGCACAGGAACAGCACCGCTCGGTGACACGTTCAATGTCAGAACTGCACCACAGGATCACGCCGCCTTGATGGATCTCTGTGAACGCAACATTCCCCGAGATCAGATGCCACAGCTGGTCGGTGTCGGAGACACCGTGACGTCCACGCCCTGTTCCTCCAGCGATGGCTGGCTGCGGGGTGGAAGTGATCGTGGCTTTCTCACGCTCCTTCAAGAGCTTGGCGAGTGTTTTGGTCGACCGAACAGGGTGGTGTTGGTGGACAGCAGCGGAGGCGAGGTGGATCGCCCATCACTGGCTGACGGGTCCCTGGCAGGCATCAGTGACCCGGACGACCCGCTGCGCTTCGATGTCTGTGTCGCTGGTGGCCCCCAGAGCTATGTGGAGTGGTTCAAGGGTCTTGCTGCGGCCAGGGCCGAGGTAACACCCGCAACATGAAGGGAAGCTGGGTGATCGAGGGCTTGCCTCCGCTCACCCAGACAGCCTGCTTTTCACTCCAGCGGCGAACGCCGGGAACGATCAATCTCGATTTGGATGCATGGTCTGGCAGGTATGCCGCCACAAACCGTCGCTGATCGACAAATCGTCTGAGATCGTCGAAATGCACTCCGTCAGCGGTTTCAATAATCTCCAGATCACCATCCGCACGCAGTGCATAAATGATGCGGACGTCTGCCAGTTTCATTGTTCCGTACACCCCTGTGTAGCTCTCAGGTGGTGATTGCTGTGAGTTGCTCAACGCATGCAGACCACCCACAAAGAGCCGATAGCGAGACATGCGTTCCGGGTTGAGTTCGCCATATCCAAAGACAAGTTCACCGTCATGCTTGATGGCGATATGTGCGCGCCCACGGGCCGCAGCGCGATTGCCGGCAGGCCAGAGGCCATTGCTCATCAGCAGATCTCCATGCAGCGCCATGTCGAATTCTCCGCGACCCGCCTCTTTCTCAAACGTCGGTCCGGAGAAGAACAACAGTGCGTCGGGGTCAACATTGGCTTCGTCTTCACGGTTCCAACCACCGAAAAATTCAAGATCGATCCATCTCGGATCAAGAATGCTGCTGCAGTATTCCAGCAGGATTTCACTGCCGTCCGATCGCGTCAGGCGCAGACTCTGATCCGGAATGAAGCGAGCGATCTTGTCCAGCATCGGACGTGTCGAGGGACGCTCTGGATGGTGTGATCTGACAACCCCTTCGACTGAAGGGATTCTCAGACCCGAGTTTCTCTGAGACCACCAAACGGTGAATCCGCCAGCACAGCAGCCGAGCACAGCTGCTGTGATCAAAGGCCTGATTCGCACCGCTGACGGTCCTGCTGAAGGGTTTGATGATGCCGCAATCCCACAGGCTCTGCAGACTTGAGAACAACAGTTATCTCGCGATGCGTTGTTTGCTCTCGCTTTCGGTGTTGGTGTCATCAACCATTCCGATGCTTCCCGTTCGTGCCGATCCCACCGGGCAGCCAGGAGCGTGCAGCGAGACTCAGACCGGCACCTATCTGATCGTCAGTGAGGGGCAACGGGCTGGCAAGCCTGTGGGACGGCTCCAGTTGGAGAATTGGGCAGCAGATGGTTCTGTCAGTGGAAGCCGTTTTCTGCGGCTTGGAAAGACTTTCAGCGAAACCCGTTACAGCGGACGCTGGGAACGGCTCAGCGGATGTGCGTTGTCGGTGACGCGTGATTCCGATGGGAGCTCCAGCAATGTGCTGTTGACGCCGCAGGGCCTTCCCCGATTTGGGATCAGCACCCGTCCAGGTGATGTTGTGACAGAGCGTTGGATCCAGCAGCCGCGGGGTCGATGCACACCGGGGGGAATGAACGGAACCGTGCTCAGCCTGCAGCGGGGTCTGAGCTTTTCCCGGGACGAATGGACCAGCAATGTCGTGATCCAGCAGGAGACCTGGAACGACTGGAACATGGTTGGTCTTGCCGTTTCCTCCTATGACGGAGCCGGCGAGGTGGCGGCCTACCAGGGACGATTCACCCAGGATGACAACTGCATCGGCAGGATCCGTCAACAGGATGCCAGGGGTGTGACCTACTCCTATGTCGCGATCCTTCGCTCAGATGGCGGAGGCTATGCCTACCTGCAGACCCAGGGGGATGACCTCACCGTGGCCTTGCTTGAAAGGGTTTCAGCAGGTTCAGGGCCCTGAAAGGATGAGCAAACTCAAGGACGTCGGCGCAGTTGGTTCTTCTCCGGTCTTGAATGAGGGTGCATGCGTTGATCAGTTTTCGTCATTGACTGCCGCCCCCTCTGAAACGTTGCACTTTCCATCGCTCAATCGTCGGCGACTCACAACGTTGCAGGTGAATCTCGGCTACCGATGCAATCAGTCCTGCAGTCACTGCCACGTCAATGCGGGGCCCTGGCGGAAGGAAATGATGTCTCAGGAATTGATCGATCTGATCCCTGAGGTGCTGGCACGGCTTGAACTCAGTTGTCTGGATCTCACCGGTGGTGCTCCAGAGCTGCACCCCAACTTTTGCGAGTTGGTCTCATCAGCCCGGGACAGGGGTGTGGAGGTGATCGATCGTTGCAATCTCACAATCCTCAGTGAGCCTGGCCAGGACCATCTGGCCGGGTTTCTCGCGGATCATGGTGTTCGAGTGGTGGCGTCACTTCCCTGTTATGAACAGGAGAGGGTGGATCTTCAGCGGGGACAGGGTGTTTATGAGCGGAGTATCGCTGGCCTCAAGCGACTGAATGACCTGGGTTACGCACAACCGGGATCGCCGCTGCAACTGGATCTGGTGTTCAATCCCTCCGGAGCTTCATTGCCCCCCGCGCAAGGTCCACTGGAGGCGCAATATCGCGATGCTCTGCTGACGAGTCATGGCATTCGGTTCTCGCATCTGCTGACGATCACCAACATGCCGATTCAACGGTTCGCGCGGGACCTCGAGCATCGAGGTCAGCTGGAGCCCTATCAGCAGGTGCTCAGGAAGGCTCATCGTCCGGAAAACCTTGATGCTGTGATGTGTCGAAGCCTGATCAGCGTCAGCTGGACAGGGACCCTCTATGACTGCGATTTCAACCAGCAGCTGGGGCTGACCTCTGGCTCCCAGCCACGTGAGCTGGTTGATTTGCTCGCAATGACCGATGGTCTGGTTGACCAACCCATCACCGTTGCTGATCACTGTTTCGGATGCACTGCAGGCAACGGCTCCAGCTGCAGCGGTGCGCTCAGTTAAGCGTCAGCTTCACGTCGGCAGTGAACAGACAACGCCCTTCACCCCCCTGCTCAACGCACTGAGGGTTGAGCACGATCAGCTCGTATGGTCCTTCGGCTGTGAATACATTCATTGCCTCCTCCCTGGCGGGGCTGGAGCAACGGCGCAGCAGACGTCACCATGCACGTATGACCAAATCCTCAACCCCCGATCAGAGTCCTGCGCACTGCGGCAGCAAACCCAAGCGACTGGCGGTGGGCATCGCTCCACTTGGCACAGTCTCCATCGGGATTGTCCCGATGGGTGTGATCTGCATTGGTGTTGTCCCCATGGGCGTGGTGTCCATTGGTGTCGTGGCGATGGGCGTGATCAATCTTTCAATCGTCGGCATGGGACTGCTCGCCATCGGGGTGAACACCATGGGCGTTTGGACGGCAGGTCCGATGAGCATGGGTCTGGTTCAGCTCGGTAACCAGAAGCAGACGACAGGTCATGACCACAGTTCCCATCAACACGGTCACGGGACTTCAGACCATGAAAATGATCCTCGCTTCATGGCTTACCCGACCCGTGCACAGGCCGAGGCACAGGCAAGACTCATCGGCTGTGACGGGGTCCATCGGATGGGTAGTCACTGGATGGCCTGTGCAGACCATGCGACCGGTGGTCATTGAGGTGTATCAAGCGTGATCAGCGGCATTTCGGGCAGATTCCACGCACATTCAGGCTTGAGTCAATCAGCTCGAAATCGAACTGCTTGCAGGCATCCCGACCAGCCTGAAGCACAGCTTCATTTTCAAATTCCTCCGTGCGACCACAGCGCACACAGACGAGGTGGTGATGATGGATATGTTCCGCATCCGCGAGCTCAAAGCGACTGCCACCGTCTCTGAGTTCGAGTTCCTGCAGAAAATCCATTTCAACCAGCAACCTCAGCGTTCGGTAGATGGTTGCCAGGGAGACCTTGGATTGATTGTCCACCAGTTGCCGGTGGACCTCTTCCGCGCTGAGATGGCTGCCGCTGCCGATCTGTTCGAACAGATCGAGCACGAGCCGTCGCTGAGGCGTCATGCGACGTCCATCCTGATGGAGCCCCTTCTTCAGGGTTCCGGTCGCTTCAGCAGACGAGCTTGCAGGCGACATGGAGCAAGATGCAGCGTTTCTCAATAGTACGCACTATTGAGAGTCAGGAACAGTGCTCGTTGACGGGTTGTCTTCACCTTTGGTCTGCAACCCATGTGACCTCTGATACCGACTGGGGATCATCGCGATCGTCAAGACCGAAAGTCGTGGGCATCAGCGCCTTCTGCAGGCCATTCATGCGGGGTTCAGGCACCATCAAGACGATGAACACTTGATCTGACGCGCTCTCAACAACGGGTGTCTGACGCGAACGGGATAGGGTGTGACGCGTTCGAGGTTAAGCGTGTCGGTCTCCTGGACAGTGTTGATGCGCTTCTTTGCGAGTGGCCTCTTCCTGCTGGCCCACGGACTTCTGGTGCTTGAACACATTGCCATCGGCACTGCACTGCACGGCGTGGCTGAAATCTTTCTTGCTCCCTGGGCACTTCGGCACCGGGCGTGGGACCTGATTGTGATTGGCTTGATTTTCTGCGTGTTTGATCTCTGGGGCACGTTGCGCCTGATCAACGTTCTGGGTTGACGAGCGTCGATTCAGTCCACCAACGCGCTACGCGGCCGGCTTCATCGGGTTGTTCCGCGGGGATTGTCACCACAAACAACCTGAGGTTCTGGCGTCGATAGTCATATCGGCAATAGCCCACGCCTGTTCCCGAGCAGGAGGCCAGAGAAGACAGCCTGTTCCCTGCGAGATCTTGTTCAAATGGCTCAACCGACTGATCGGCAGCAGGATTCCAGCCATCGGAGATCAACGTCTGATCCGCCACGAGAATTGACTGACCGGTTTCAAGGGTGGAGGGAAGCGGCGATGCGCCGGCCACAGCTGTCATGAACGGAAGCGCAGCTGCGCACAGAGAGAACCAACGCATGCCGTCGTCTGCATCGATTTCGGCATAGCAATGGAACTAGGAGTGAGACCACTCGCTAAGGACGTTCGTCGTCCGCTTCACGGGCGCCTACGACAAGTGCTGCCAGAAACGGCAGAATCGCGAGTGCGGTCAGAAGCTCCATCGAGACAAAAATTGAGCATTTAAAGTTTGCGGTATGTAAAGGTTCCGGTCGGTTTCAATGGATACAGGTGCCAGTCAGTCCCCTGATTTGGGTATAAAAACCTAGGTAATCCTGCTGACGCAGAGTCACATCATTGGTCGACACTGACGGGTTCCGCTTGCGGAAACTGGCCTGAAATCGCAGACAAACCCGGTGGCAGTTCAATCGCTTCCACGAGAATCCCTGACATGGTCACTGAACTCGCATCGATCCAGGATTGACGAGTTGACAAATGGCCATTGGAGCGATCAACCACTGAAAAATGTTTTTGGCGCTTGCACGGATGTGGTTGTTGCACATGACCGCCTTTCACTGACAGCGTGATCAACACCAATGCGCTGAAGCTTCCCTCAGCAAGAAAAACGTGTTGATGATCGGA
>Ga0160422_10000645_pt1 | contig 21212 bp, 19 predicted proteins | sample Fk160mmetaG_FD_108192 | JGI IMG/M metagenome (GOLD analysis project Ga0160422, IMG submission 108192) | Marine microbial communities from the Central Pacific Ocean - Fk160115 60m metaG | ecosystem: Environmental > Aquatic > Marine > Oceanic > Photic zone | place: The Central Pacific Ocean...
GAATCAGAGCCTGAACCGGAACCGGAATCAGAGCCTGAACCAGAGCCTGAATCAGAGCCTGAACCGGAGCCGGAATCGGAGCCTGAACCGGAGCCTGAATCTGAGCCTGAACCGGAGCCTGAACCAGAGCCAGAGATTGTGCCTGATCCACCAATATTAATATCCTCCTCTGGATCGCTAGATTTAAAAGAAAATAATTATTTTGGACCCAATTTGATAGGTTGGTATGATGGTACTACATATAGCGTATCCGAAGAAAAATGGTATGATAAGTCGGGTCATGGAAATGATTCAACAGAAATTAGAGGCTCACCGATTATATCTATTGATAAATTAAATGGTAATAAAGTAGTTTATGGAACTACATTAGACGGTTTAAAATTTCCACTTGGGGAAGCTTTCACTTGGCCGGAAACGATTAAAAATAATTATACATTTATTTTTGTTGCTCGTTATACAGATATAGGAAATGCAGGGCGTATATTTGATAGTTATGATCCTGATAATGTGGCCGGCCTTCTTGACGGCTTAACAAGCAAAAATTGGTTATCCGGATTTCATGGTGATAGTGTGGGTAGATATTATCACAATAAATGGGTCTCAACGAGCAACAGAATTGGTTCAAATGGAATTACAAAAACAAGCTTCATTATTGGCGTTGATCAAACAAATTATGTTAGAACACAATCAGCGCCTTCATTATTAGCAGATAATCCTAGTTATTCAGAATTGATAGCGACCACGACAGGTGCATCAGGTTTGAATCAATTAACTATAAACTATGGTAGAGCTGTAAGTAGCGAATCTTCTGGTTGGGAAGTTGCTGAAATGTTGTTTTGGAATACAGAAATATCTATAGAACAAATAAATGTAGTTGAAAATTATTTATACCAAAAATATTTTAATAATAATGCATTAACAATATTGAATAGAGCTATAGGTTGGTATGAACCATATACTTACAACGAATCAACAGAAAAATGGTATGATAAATCAGGACACAACAATCATTCAATAAGTGCTAGTAATATGGAATTGAATATAGAAGAACATCCTGAATTAATTGGTGAAATAATATCAGAAGTAGTATTTCCGTTGGGAAGTTCACAAGCGTATCAAGGTAATGTTGTAAAAGAATTAAGTGATACATTAAAAAATAAACTTATACATAATATTGAATTTTCAAAATCAACAGATGATCAGATAGGTGGTATGAATGCAACATTGTATGGTACTGTTAGATTATCGCAATCTGAAGGTGTTGTTTTTGACCGTGCTACAAGTTCGAGTCGAGATGGATGGGTAGAACTAGAATCAGTTTCATTAGGAAGTGATTTAACAATTGCGTGTTGGGTTAAATTTGGTGAGTGGGTGCAATGGATGAGAGTAATTGATTTTGGAAGTGGTGCAAACAACGATAATATTATTATATGCACAAACCAATATAGTGGGAGATTGTATTTTAGTTTTAGAAATGGGAGTACTAATTACTCTATGGCCACAACTTCGTCAGTTATTCTTGAGGATGTATGGACACATTTAGTATTTGTTATAGATAGTACCGGCGAAATGAAAGCTTATCAAGATGGTGTTGAAATACTTAGTAATACAAGCGTTCCGGAACTTAATACAGTAACTAGATCAAATATGTATGTTGGTCGCTCAAATTGGACTGCAGATAAAGACTTTGATGGTGAAATTAGATCAATACAAATCTGGGAGAAGGTTCTAAGTTCGGAAGAGGTTGTTGAACTTTATAATTCTGTTAATGATCCATATTATCAAGTAAATACAAACGATCCTAGTTATAATTTAAAAACAGAATATACTGTAATATCTGTTGCTAGATATGACAGTACGTTTACATCAGATAGAAAAAGGATATTAAGTAGTGGTTTTGATGATAATGTAGGCGATTGGTATTCTGGATTTGATAATGATAAAATAGGCGTTTATTATGAATATGCTAATAATATAGGTAGTGACACAGATCAAGCGGGAACAGATGGAATAACAAAATCAGATTATTGGATAAATAGTCATAGACCAGGTCAAGGTAGATTTAATAGAGGAAATGATAGAATAGGTTTACGAGGAAATAGTCCATCTGTATTAGAAATTAACGCAGATAGTAATTATGCATCAAAATTTAGGATTTTAGAATTAATTTATTTCAATGAAACATTAAATGATGATGAAGTTGAAAAAGTTGAGAATTATTTATATGCAAAATATTTTGATAATAGTACAACTGAAAGCGAATGGTATTTAACAACTGCCACATCAAAGAAATTTCCATTACATCAGCATGTAACACAAACTACTTATGCAGATGTTTCATATACTATTAGTGGAACAGATTCTAATTATTTTGAAATAGATGCATTGGGTTATATAACTTCGAATATTATATTATATAAAAGTTCAAAAGCTTCTTATGATTTTACGGTTGTAAGTACTTCACATGACACGCATGATAATGATTTAACTACTAATTATTCAATTACTGTAAGTGATGTTTGGAAAATTCCCAAAGCTACAAATATAGGGAGAATAATGAATGAAGATGCTGATCTAGTTATTACATTTAATGGGGATAACAATTTGCCGGGTGGTTATTCCGACGCAGGAGCGCCGATTGGATATACAGTGACAAAAGATCCAGACAATGGTACATTAGCAGTATCCTCTGGAATATATACATATACACCAAATGCTAATTTTTGGGGAGTTGATACGTTTAAATTTAAGATAATAGATAGCTTTAATTTTGAAAGTAATGAAGCTACAGTTACAATAGTAGTACTTAACATTGATGATAATCCAACAGGAATTCCAACTATTATTGGAACTGTTGAAGAAGGTGGAACGGTAACTGCTGATGTAACTAATATAAGTGATCCAGAAGGTATTCTAACTTTTACTTATCAATGGATGATATCGAGTGGTTATAGTAATGGTAGTTATGGTAATATATCATCTAATGGAACAAGTGCTAGTTATACTATTCCTAGTACTCAAGATGTTGTAGGTAAATATTTAAGAGTTCGGGTATATGTTACTGATACATTTGGTAATACTGAAAGCCGAGATTCTAATGCTAGTATAGTACAAAATGTAGATGATGATGCAACGGGGAGTGTAACCATTACAGGAAGTGTTAAACAAGGCGGATCAGTAAGTGTTAATACATCTAATATAGCTGATCTAGATACTCCAGATAGTACTAGTTTAAGTTTTGCTGTTCAATGGCAAATGTCGAGTGGTTATAGTGATAGTAGTTATAGTAATATATCACCTAATGGAACAAATAATAGTTTAAATATTTCTAATGATCAAAATGATGTAGGTAAATATATAAGAGTTAAGGTAACATCTACTGATACATATGGTGGTACCACAGAATTTACATCTGATGGTAGTGTAATACTAAATGTTAATGACCCTCCAACCGCTAAGTCCTTCGCCGACATAACAGTGGATGAAGATGGTACAGTAAGTGATATAGATCTATATGATTTATTTAGTGATGTAGATGGTGATTCTTTAACATTTACTTTATTGGAGGTGGATGGTATTAAACTAAGCGAAAATCCTAACTATTCAAGTACCATATTGGTTTGGAATCTAAATGAGGATCTTGATAGATTAGAAATAACATTACAAGCTAATCAACATGGAACTGTTGATTTCAAAATTGGTGCAATGGACCCAAATGGAGATACAGCTGAAAATGAGTTTTCGATAATTGTTACACCTGTAAATGATGCTCCAACTGGGAGTGTAAGTATTACTGGAACAGTTGAAGAAGGTGCAACGGTAACTGCTAATACATCTAATATAACTGATATAGATGGTGATAGTTTAGATTTTACTTATCAATGGCAAATATCGCATAGTACAACTGATGATATTTATGATGATATTGAAGGAGCAGAATCTGAAAGTTATACTATTTCTGATACTCAAGATGTTGTAGGTAAATATTTAAAAGTAAAGGTGGTGGCTAGCGATATTAATGGTGGTAGTACATTATTTACGTCTTCTGCTAGTGAAATAGCAAATGTAGACGATCCTGCAACAGGAAGTCCAACTATTACTGGAACAGTTCAAGAAGGTGCAACGGTAACTGCTGATATAACTGGTATAAGTGATGCAGATGGTAGTCTAACTTTTACTTATCAATGGATGATATCGAGCGGTTATAGTAATGGTAGTTATGGTAATATATCATCTAATGGAACAAGTGCTAGTTATACTATTCCTAGTACTCAAGATGTTGTAGGTAAATATTTAAGAATTCGAGTATTTGCTACTGATCCCTATGGTAATATAAGACAAAGAGACTCTGGTGGTGTTGAAATAGCAAATGTAGATGATGCTGCAACGGGGAGTGTAACCATTACAGGAACTGTTAAACAAGGTGGATCAGTAAGTGTTAATACATCTGATATAGCTGATCCAGATACTCCAGATAGTAATAGTTTAAGTTTTGCTGTTCAATGGCAAATGTCGAGTGGTTATAGTAATAGTAACTATAGTAATATATCACCTAATGGAACAAATAATAGTTTAAATATTTCTAATGATCAAAATGATGTAGGTAAATATATAAGAGTTAAGGTAACATCTACTGATACATATAGTGGTACTACATCATTTACGTCTTCTGGAAGTGTAATACAAGATGCAAATGATCCCCCAACTGCATTGTCCTTTAGCGACATAACAGTGGATGAAGATGGTACAGTAAGTGATATAGATCTATATGATTTATTTGAAGATATAGATGGTGATTCTTTAACATTTACTTTATTGGAGGTGGATGGTATTAACCTAATTGATAATCCTAACCATTTAAGTACCATATTGGTTTGGAATCTAAATGAGGATCTTGATAGATTAGAAATAACATTACAAGCTAATCAACATGGAACTGTTGATTTCAAAATTGGTGCAATGGACCCAGATGGAGATACAGCTGAAAATGAGTTTTCGATAATTGTTAACTCTGTAAATGATGCTACAACAGGAAGTGTAAGTATTACAGGAGATATTGAAGAAAATGCTATCGTAACTGCTAATACAAGTGGTGTAGCAGATGCAGATGGTGGCTTATCATTTAGTTATCAATGGCAAATATCAAATAATGACGATGAATATGCAGACATTGTTTCCCAAAATTCTGCTAGTTATACAATTCCCAGCCAATTTATAAATAAATTTTTAAGGGTTAAAGTTACTTGTAGCGATATTGATAGCAATACAACTATTAAATTCTCTGATGGTACGAAGATTTTAAATGTTAATGACAGTCCAGTGGCCTCTAGTAACAGTTTTGATCTAACGGTTAATGAAGATAGTAGTATATCTGATATAGTTTTAAGTAATATGTTTTCTGATCCAGATGGGGATTCATTAACTTATAGTGTGACTACAACCTCATCGAATGTAAGTGATTTATTAACGTATAGTGTGGTTTCTGGTAATAAATTATCTATAACCTTGGTTGCACATGCATATGGAAATGCTTCATTTAGAGTTACGGCCACTGATCCAGGATTTTTGACGGCCACTAAAGATTTTACATTAACCGTGAATCCTGTATTTGATGCACCAACTATTAACGTAGATCTACGTTGGAATAATCAAAATATAATTGTTAGTGATGGTGATTCAGTTGATCAGTCGACGGCGACGACGGCGACGACGCTTGATATAGAATTGTCGTCATTTTCTAATCCAGAACAGGGAAGTTACACTGTAGGAAGTGTCCAGTTGTTTGTGTGTCTTGCGGCTGACTATTATTTTGGTGTGACAAGCGTGCCACCTTGGTTCGCAGTGGGTGGTACGTTCACATACTTAACTAATATTAATTTGACAGATGTAGAGAGCCATGTGGGTAATGCAGTAAGGTACCGTGTTGAAATAATAACACAAGATGCGAATGGTGTTAATCATTCAACGTATTTTAATACTGTTGCTTTTGTTATTGCAAATGTGGAAAATACACCTGTTTCAAATTTTACTGGTACGGGTAGTACGGCGAGTAACCGGACACAAGTAAATGAAGATAGTGGTACCATAACAAAAGATTTTAAACTTTTATTTACAGATGATGACCCTAACGATACACATATTTTTACTTTAACATATACAGGAAATAAAGCAACGGTGTCAATTAATAATGGTGTTGTAAGTTATACGCCACTTCCTAATCAAACAGGTAATGATAATGGTGTAACTGTAACTATTACAGATCAAGTAGGACTTTCTGTAGATATAGTTTGGTATATTAAAATAAATGGAATTAATGATTTACCTGTCTTAAGTAATTTAACAATAGAATCTGAAGATAATGATTTTATACCTGGAAATCTAATTACATGCCAGGTTACAGCTACTGATATAGAAACCAGTCGAAACCAACTTAATGTTGAATTTGAATGGTATATTAGTTTATTAAGTGAAGGAGAACAAGAAAACCCACCATCTGCTTCTAGTATAGCTGAAAATAAATGGCAACAGTTTGCTCATATGGGCGGGGACGTGAACTCGTCGAATAAGGTAATAATGCATTTTATACCAGGTGAAGGCGAGATTGGGTACAGTGAGCAAACAATGAACGGTGTGAACCTTGCTCCACCGGGGGTAGCCTTTGAATTCGAGAACGTCTCCCAGCAGGTGGAAGGTCAGTTTGTAAGGGTAATTGTTACTGTGACCGATACCAATAGTGGTAGTGCAACCTCTACTATTTACTCATCACAGATTGGTGGTGTTACAATAATACCACCAACAGGAGCCGATATAAATTATATTAGTCCGACGACGCCGAACATATTAAATATTGCTAGACAATCTGGTACAGTAACTCTGTTTGAAGTTCAATATACGAACGATCGCCACACCGACGAGGGCGATGGGATGGCGGCATTTGATGTCGAACTTATTACAAATAATAATACATATTTTTCATTTGGGCCAGTGGTGGAGCTGGATAAAGGGATCTACAAAAAATCTTTACAACTTACTAATATGAATAATATACCGGATACTCTAAATTTAACTGTAACAGTAAGATATGTTGAATATACAACTATATCAGATAGTCAAAGTTTTACATTAAATTTCAAAGGTGCAACTGGTACTATATCAGTTGCAACGAAAAACACTCTTGTAAAAGAATATATAGCTCATCAAGGTAGTCCCGGAGATAGCTCAACCAATGGGAATATCGCTAAACAGTATATGCAACCCACAGCTAATTATGGTTCCCTCGCCAACAGCCAAAGTCAAGGCACAAAAATTGATCTTGTAGATGACACAAGTCAAGATATATGGCAATATCCTTCTCTTAGAGCGGTGTTGTTTAGACACAACAGATCCTGTCTTCAATTTCCGTTGACTAATACCGAAACTTTTTGGACACATTTGTACAGCATGAACAATGGATTAAAAGGACTTTCGTTTGAATTATGGGTTAAATATGATTCTAACGCATCTTTTGAAGGGGAGGCGAACCGCACACCACCAACAAACAATGTAAGGGGGTGGGCTCTTACAAAAGAAACGACTTGGGGTCCGGCGATCATCTTAAATGACTTTCGAATAGCCAAGAATAGTAGCTCTTCTAGTACTCATAATATAGGTGTTGCACCTGGTCATTCATATTACGAAAACCAAGATGGTCATACAAATCCAGATCCGTTTGGTGATATATATGATCATCCAAACGAACTGTTACACATTGTGGGTTATTGGTACACTGGTAGTGGCGGCTTACACGCAGGTAATAATAGGAAAGGACTATTCATTAATTGTCAATTATACACATTGGGCGGGGGCGGTGCACAAGGCCGAGAAGTGCCTCACTTCAGCAACAAGCAAAATGAGAAACGATTTCAGCTTGGAAATCACAGGATCAACGATCAGAATCATGGTTGTCCTTTATGTCAATTTTATAGTTTTAGAATATGGACCAGTAGATTAGAAGAAGATGATGTAAAAATTTTATATTCTCTAGGACCAAATGGAAGTGTAGTTTAGTGCGGATGCATAGATCTGGATTAAAATATATTTATTAAAAAAATTTTTAATAATAAGATTGATACTAATTTTTTGTATTAATCTTATTATTTTTTATAATAAATTAAAAGAGAAATTGTTCAAAATAAGAAAAATAATTAAGATATTCGTCTTCATAATTGTAATTTCCAATATCAAAAACATCATAAGGTATCAAAGGGTTAATAAGTAATTCAGTAACATTGTTAAATATGAATAATATATGTTTATTTTGTACATCACAAAAAATTTTATCATATTGATTTTCTTCAAATATAAATACATAATTATTGGTAAATTCAATACACCAATTATAACTATTATCATTTGTAAATAATAAACCAGATATGTCATAGGAAATGAACTGTGTATCTGTAAATGTATTAGAATCACGTATTTTGATATTATTTTTAAACCAATTTTCATCAATTTCTAATGTTTGTTCCATATATATATATATATATAATTAGAATAATAATGCTTTTAATGTAGTACTTTTCTCTATTTTTCTAGCAAATGCAAATTTAACGGGATATATTCTATGTATAGTACTTGGGGTGCAAATACGTGATAACAAACGACAATGAAAACGTTCAAATGAATTATCCCAATTTTTTATTGATGGACCAATTATAATTTTTGTTTTTTTAACATTTTTCATAGTATAGCTTTTTTTATGTATATAGAAATCTTCAATAAGACAGTGATATATCGGAAATTCATATGCTAACATACTTTGTAAGTCTCTCATATATAAATTTAGTGATGGTTCTGATATAATAATTTCGGTTAACCATTCTTGTTCTTTGGAAAGAAATGAAGATAATTTTTTATTATATATATTTTTATAACAGTTAAAGTAAACTTTTTTCATAAAACGTACAATAATATTAAACTTTGATAGTAAGTATTTAATATGATGTCGTTGATGTTTATGTATGATAAAAGGTAGTATATATAATGCTTTATCAATATTAAGATATGATATAGTATAGTGACTAAGTAATTCTTCTGGAATATTCATTGTTTTTTATATATTATATGTTGTTAACTATAAATAAATTAAAAAAAAAAAAGAAAGAAATCAATTTTTAATGTGAATCAATGTTTACCATCCTTGACATAGACTTTTATAATTCTAGTAAAAAATTCTAATATATTTAATTAATAATTTCTTTACATATAGCAGAGTATATTTCATTTTTGTTCATATTATCATAGGTAATATCTAGTTTATGACAAATAGTTTTGAGTTCATCTATTTTATAATTAGAAATAGCACGAATAGGTTTTAATGGATTTTTAATGATAAAAAAATCATCTAGTATAATTTTTAAATTCATATCGAATGAGGTATGATTATCATTGATAGTGATATAACCTTTAACACTATGAATATCCATATTACCATAAATGTATGCAATTTTATTTTTAATTGCAATAATAACCATATCATTATAAAAACACATACCATAAAAATAATTCCAATCGAGTTTATTAGTAGAAAAAATATAATTTATAAAATCATTTTTAGATTGTTTAATAGTTTTCAACATGAGACCGTTATCAGCTTTGCATTTAGAAATAGCATTTTCTTTTAAAAAAGGGAAAATATTGTTATAGTTGGTTTTAAATTTATTAATATCTAATGTATTTTTAATTGCTAAATAAATACAATACATTAGATTATCATTATTACGCGAAAATAAATAGATATTATCTTTAATAAATTCTTTCTTATAAGATGTGTTACGAATTTCTTTATTGGATGTCATAAATGGATAAAGTTCGCAAATAAGTTCTTCGTGATTACCCGAATGAATCATATAATATATTATATATTAGAGTTATGTTTAAGTGTGGTCTGCACTAATGTTATCAGTTATATTAAAGAGTATATTACTGTCTAATTGTTTTTTAAATTCTTCTTTAAGTAATTCAACTTTATTAAAGTTATCATTTTCTTCTTTAATCATATTAATAACATTTTTAATAATAGATATTTGATTATATGTTAAAATAGAAATGTTCAAAAAAATACCATTTTTATTTTCTGTAAACTCTATATCATTTTTAATTAAATGTTCAACGAGGATTAATTGTTGATGGTGTGGTAGTAATTCAATAGTGTTTTTAATATCTGTTAAATTTGACATTAATAGTAATATTGATAAAGTCTTTAGTTTGTTTTTTCTACAAATTCAGAAATAATGGAAACAAAATGATCATTTATTTCAAATCTGACACCAATAACTTTAACGCGAATATTATCATCTATGTTAAGATTAGAGAATGCATCATTGTCTAAATGTAAATCTCTAGAAACAAAAATAGTGATAGGATTATCAGGATGTAAAATATGTGCTTTTACACCTGCTTTGGTAATATTTTTAACAATACATTCAATAATCATTCCTTCTACAGGATAACAAGATTTACATTCAAATGTGACAGTATATTCAATAAATGTTTCTTTTAATAGACCGGTAGATATATCTCTAATAACGATAGAATTTTTTTCAATAAATCCTTCATTACTACATTTTCCTTCGATGTTATTTTTAAGATAATTAGTTAATGTTTCATTAACATTATTACCTAAAAAGCTTATAGGTAATTGACAAAGTTTTGTAATAGAAATTGTGTTAAAGTATGACATCTATATATTAGATGATAACTTATTTTAAATATATAATAAATTTAAAATAATTTCAATTTTTAAAAAAGATATCTACCTAAAAAGAATGAGGTTAGGAAGAGATAAATTTTTCTAATTTTTTATAAAATTATTCTATAATTTTATGTGTAAATATAGTTAGTTTGTTTTGATTAGGTAAATCAAATTGTTTATTAATATTTAAAATAAATTCATATAAACCAAAAGCTTCTTTAGGTAAAAAATTACAAATAAGATTATGATTATCGATAACATTATATTTCCAGACATTAATGGGTTTATATCCGGTTAATAAATTAGTAGATTGTTGAATCATTTTTTGTTTTTCTATAGGTAATAAATTTATTTGTGAGTAAGGCATATGCGTTTTAATAAAGAAATCAAATGTTATACTAGTAATATTATAGAGAAAAGAATTGGGAATATCTATTTTACTAATATGTCCTGGAATTAATTTAATATTATTAAATTTACGATCATGAATATTATTATAAAATGTACATGAAAAAAAATTATAAGGGGATGTAGGTTTATTATATATATAAACAGAGCTATAGTTATCTGGTGAGGTAATAATAAATGTACAGAAAAATTTATTAGGCCATTCTTTATTAAATAAATTAATAGACATATTGATTAGTTGTTCATTTGTAATTACATTAATTTTTGTCATATCTGAATAATAAGAGAATTTCACATTATAATTATATTTTGGAGGAATAAACATTTTATTATCTGTAGTTAAATTATCTACACTTTTAGTGAGTGATTTATCTCTAGATAAGCGTTGTTTTCCAATTGAAGGAACTAATCCTGCTTTTATGTTACCTCCAGTACTTTTATTAGAAACTTTATTTTTTCTATGTATAGTCATGATGTTATATATATATATATATAAATATGAAATAAAAGTGATTTTTTATTCTTTTAAAGTCTTAATAAATTTCATATATAAAGGAATAGTGAAGTGATTAAATGTATCTATAAACCAATATATATTATTTATATTTTTCAATTGTGAATATCGTAATAAAATTTCCAATAAAACACAGTATAAAAATGTTTTATCTTCATTTTTTTTTTTTATAATATTTGTAATAATATTTTCATCTATATCTAATAAATTCATATTTTTTAATAAAGCTATAAGTTCCATACAAATATCTGTTATAATTAAAAGTTTGGCTTGAGTACATCTAAACCCGGTATGTTTTTTATTTAGCATATTTTTAAGTTTAAATACATATGTTTTGTTATTTTCTTGAATAAAGCCGATTGTATTTTCTTGTTTATTCAACGAAGATAAATCATTTTCATTATATGTTTTAAATAATTTATTATATATTTTTGTTTCATTAAATGTAGCGGGGTTCCATTTATTATCATGTAAAACATATATAGATTTATTTTCATGTTGTATAATGATAGCTTTAGTGTCTTGAAAAGTGAATGATTTTAAGTCAATAAATTGTTTGAGTTCTATAATATATTTTTTTCCGATAATTTGGTTATATTCTGATTGTAATTCAGTATCATAAACAAAATTCATTATTTTTAGTTTTGCATTAAGATCTAATTCATCTAAAATATGACCATAAATTGAAAATTTAATAATTTGATCTGGATCATTAAGTTGTTTTATAAAATAATTAGCTAGATGATTCCAATTATTATTGGAGATTGCGTTTTTTAAATCAAATGTAGTTTCATTAAAAATAGTATTGAGTGTATTATTAATATTTTGTAATAGTTCTTCTAAAAAATCATTGGAAGAGAAATTGAGTTTATATTGAAAGGGAATTTTACTATGTTTATTATGGGATGGATGTAAACGATCAAAAAGAGATGATTTGTTATAAAGATTGCGTGGATTAAATAATATATAATTTTCTAATATGGTTAAAGTACCTTCTCTATCATATATATCATAAAGAATGAGTTCAGAGTTAACAATTTTATCTATAGCATATCTAATACGTTTAGTAGGATATTTTTTTAAGACATCTTCTAAATGATTGAAAGTAGTTACTGGAGTATTATTAGCAAAATAACGAACGATTTTTTCTATAATAATATCGATATTATTTTCAAGGAATGTAAAATTATATGTAGAAATGTCTTGTTCTAACGGTTTATGTGAAGAATTAACATGTTTATTATTTATACAATCATATGAACAATTTCTATCGAAATCACAAAATAATGTATATGGTTTATCACCAACATTAAATGTTACGTGATTATTATTGCTTAAAATAATTTTAATTTTTTTATTAAAATTGTCTTCTGTAAATATAGTTTGATTACTATTTAACATACAATCGACAGCATTACGTTTAATTATTCTGGATATTTTTGAAATTTGAATGGCTTTTTGTTCAGAAAGTCTGTACATATAAAGATCACTAGATTCGTCATTAGGATTTAGATATGTTGCATGAAAAAAAATAGAAACATTTCTTTTTACAAATGGAATACCTTTATGGCTGCACATTCTAATGGCTCTACCTACAATTTGTTCATTACGATATAAATTATACCAAGGATCTAAAATATGTACTTGTCTAATATATTTAAAATCTATTCCTTCTGATGCGGCTTTTGATATTAAAATAACTTTTACTACAGAACCATCCATATTATCGGTGTTCGAACATACAGAAACAGCTTTATCATTATTAGGACTGAAACGTTTATCGCCAGAAATTATAATATATTTATGTGATAATTTGGTAATTTTTTCTGATGTTTTAAGTAAATTATCTCCGTCATAACGATTTAATCCTAATTCTTCTAGCATTAATGCGGTTGGAATAAGACCTCCTTCAATATATTGTGAATATATTAAAATAATACCTTCTGAATCAATAATTTTTTGTGAAATATTTTTAAGTTTATGACTATATTTGCCGATAATGTTTTGATTAAATATTTTACCATAATCAGTTAATGTAGATTGTTTATAAGAATATTGTACAATACGCATAGATTGATCATTGTTGGCACCAACATTTTTAATTTCATTATAATTCATTAATCGTGTGAGTCCTTCTTTTCCATATAATGAAGTTTCCTTATTAAAATCTTCATTATCAATAGAATTGGGATAAGCGAAGTTTAAGATTTGATTCATGGCATTCATTATATAAGGCGTTGATATATCATTAGATTTATGTATATTTTTTAAAAATTCATAGGCTTTATATTGAAATGAATCGCGCGTTAAAGTATTAATGTATAAGTCGAGATATTTAATTTTTTCATTTTCTGGAATAAGTTCTTTGTTTGGTGAATAAATTGGATATGGATTAATTTCAAACATTGATTTATCAGGTGAATGAAGAGTAGGCCATATTCTAAAAGGAAAAGAATATGGATTTTCACCACGAACATAAGAAATATATCCTCGTGTATATTCAATAAATCTGTTTAAACCTACTTCTTCTCCAGTATCAGAATCAACAATGAATGTACCATTTTTGTCTAATATATCATTTTCGTTTATTTTTTCAAGATTATCATTTGATCTCATGATATTAATTAATTCAAATATTTCATTATATGAATTGAACATAGGAGTTGCAGTAAGAAATACTAATTTCATATATTTTACATTATCAACTAATTTTTTAAAATAATATGTACATTGTGTATCTTTTTTTTCACACGTAGTTTTCATATTATGTATTTCATCAATAACAATTAATCTATTTTCAAATTCTTTACGTAATGATTTATTTCTATCTTCTAGTTTCTTTATATAGTTAGCAAATTCTATATATCCCATAAAAAGATAATGATTATTAATAAATTTAGTTACAGAATTAATAACGATCTCTTTAGATAAATTATTATTTTGTTTTGGAAAAATTTCATCTAAAATAATATTACCAATACATGTATTATTTAATCTCCATATATCATTTTCTTTTTTAAGTTTAGAACTATCAAATAATTGACTTTTAAAATTATCTTGTACATTAGGAGAAGCAATAATAATTATACGTTTATTGTATGCAATGCGTTTGTAAATTTTTCTAATTTCTTCACAAATATTAATAGCCGAACAAGTTTTTCCTGTGCCTAAACCATGATATAATAATAAACTATTGTATGGGGTATTTTGCGATAAATAATTTTTAACAAAAAATTGATGATTAGTTAATTCAAAATCGGCATTACATATTTCATTAAATTTTTTATCAAAATCAATATCTATATAATCATTATTTTTATAATCCCGAAATTCCTGTTTAGCATGTATTTTTAAATTAAATTCCGTGTCTTTAAATATCGGATAAGTACCAGACATATTATATAATTTAGTATATAATATATGATTATGTTTTTTTATAAATTATTTTGAAAAAACATAATAATTATAATTAATATGTATCCGTTATTTTGTTGTTATGAAAAAGAAGAATATATAAATAAAAATATTAAATACACTATAGTAAACGTGAAACCATGTCCAAAAATATATTTAAAATTTTTAAATAAGGATGATGTTAAACAAAGTCGTAATTGGGAAGGATTAAATTTAGAAGATGTATTATTTGCTGATATAATTTAATATAAAAAATTTATAATTGTCAAATATATTTATAAAAATATATAAATAATAAGAGATTAATCGAGTTAACAAATATTTCCTATATGAAATTTTGATATAAAAATAATTGAAAAATATATATTGTCACTATCTATATATAATATGGGTAAGAAACAATCAGATATCAATAACAGAGAAAGTAAAAAAGAAAGGAAAAAAAATAGTAATGATAAATCTATATATACATCAAAACATATTAGGGCCAAAGAAACTTTGCTGATGAAGCGAACAGAAACTATCTTACCAGTTAAGATCAATGAAAAAAAGTAATACCTTATACAATTGATAGACGAATAAAATAATCTAATTATATAATAATGGCGCCTAACAACTTGTCAATAATAGCATATAATGCCAATATAGATAAAGGAAATGTACCAGAAATTGTTTATAATGAAGTAAAAACAATTGCGAATAAAGTAAGAGATAAAGGGTTGTCAAATGCGTGGAGAAAAAATAAGAAACCACTTAAAGAACAAATAACTATTCGTGATGGGAACTTGATGACATCAACTGCGATGAGAAAACAATTGAGGAAATATTATGAAGGAGTAAATGATGAGCATCATCAATATCGTCCTGGTGTGTTAACATTTTTAATAAATTTAAAAAACACGCGTGAAAAAAATTATACAGATGGTTTTGCAGTTCCTTTGATACAAGATGACGAAGAAGTTGATGAGTTTTTTCGTGGATTATATGTAGATTATGAGAGATTGATAAACGACACTATAAATGAAATGACAAGAAAGGAACTAATAAATTTTTACAATAATGTATTTTTTAATGATGAAATGTTATGGAGTGAAATACCAAAAGAAGATTATAGACACAAAATGAACCCAAGATATTTTAAACAAGAACAACGACCAAGATTTGTGGTTGATGGTGTTTTAGCCGCGAAAAAAACAAAACGTCAAACAAAACGTAAATCAACATTTAAGAAAAAAGAGACTAAAAAAGCAAAGTCTGTCTAATAATAAATCATTATATATATAAATTATATATATATATATATATATATAAAATGGCGGCCTCGTCGGAAGGTGCTTTTCACAATAGAAACACATTCCAACGCCTTGGCTCTTGCGATAGTTTTGCTGGAAAAATATCTGAAATAGTACATAAACTTCGTGATCGAAATATATATACGAAACATGATTTTAAGGGGACCCCCCGTGCGTTGACAGATGCTTTAAGGCATTGGGAAACAACATTTAGTTGGGCAGGCGTTCCCAGCGTTGCGGGCGAGACGCGTGGTTTCGACGAAGATAAACACTGTCCATCGATCTCGAAAAGCCGCCGCCCAAAACCAACTCCAAAATTACCTAGAAATTGCGAGAATTCTATATGTTGGCTATGTGGGACAAAAATAAAGAATGATTATGAATGTGAACATGTTTTGAATGTACAAAATCAAATATCACTTGGTCAATTTTTTGATGGTACGCGAGGGAAAGGTAAGCTTGGGGGTCCGACGATGCCGCCGTTATACGAAGATTCGGATAATGACTGGATAACTTGGTTAAATACGAATATTGTGCATGATGTAAATTTAATACCATTTTATTCATATGCTCCTTCTCACAAATGTTGTAATCGGATAAAATTAGAACGTTCTATAATAGACCGACATGGTAATCTTAGTAATCGTGAGATTAGAAAAATTCTTAATGAAATATATAAATGTGATACGTTAAATTTAGATGAAAGTAGAATTGCCTTTCAAGGTCGCAGATCAAAACTTTCTAAAAATGAATGGGTTAATAGAAGAATTTTTGTAATAACTAGAGAACTAGATAAAAAAATGATACCATTAATAAAAGCTGCAATAAGAGAAGATCCAAAATTGGGAGAGTTGATAACGGCATCAAACTTTATAAGAGATAATGCAATGCCTAGTAACCCTGCGTTGAAGAGCTTATTGAAAAAAGCAAAGAGGACAGAACGGAGATTCGTGACCGATCATCTCGGTAATGTCAGGAAGATGACGCGCAAAGATTTTAATAATTATCAGAAAAAAAAGAACCTACACATAAGTAAATGGATTGGGGCGCAAAAGGTGTGGGAAACAGATGGTATTGTTGATGATATAGACTCAGAGGATGAGGAGTACGAGAAGGCCAGGCGCCGCGTGGAGGGCGATCCCTATGAGAAGGTTTTGGAGGAGAGTAAATTGATGGACAAGGAGCGGCAGGTTATCGGTAGTATGGCTAGTAGGGCTAGTCAAAATCGACTGAATCAGCAGAGCATGCAGGCTCGCGCCAAACGGGCCGAGAAGATCGCAGAAAAAAGACATACTAGCGACGAAGATAAGGTTGCGTCGTATTTGGCTGATGCGGCCGAGGAACGGGAGCGAGCGCAGGGCTTTGGAAGACCTGAAGTGGCGGCTCTAATGGAATTGGGGCGCGGGGGTAGTCGAAGACACTCGCGTTCGACCGTGAGTGGATACAAATATTTAAATAAAAAAAAAAATAAGACTCAAAAACGTCGATGAATATAAGAAATGATATATAAAAAACGAAGATATGAAGATTTTAATGAAGATGAACAAGGAATAAAAAAAATAAAATGTTGTGAAATTATATTATGGACATAAATAGAAAAATAGTAAAAAGAAGTTGGGATCAAAAAAACAGCGGTTTAAAAGCATCGTCGGGGTCAACTATAGATTTAGGAAATTTTCGTTTAGTTAATAATTTAGGTCCATTAAATAAATCAGATAAAACTACAACGGGAAATAAAAAATTTGTATCATCTTCATCAGATTATATTAGATATAAAACACAATATGAAGCTCATAAAACATGGAAAGAGGGTAAACATTAAAGAATAAATTAGAATAAAATATAGATTTTTTTATCACATAATACATATAATGACAACATCTTTAGGATTTATGTCAATAAATGAAATAAATAATAATAAACCAGATTTTGCATTAATGAATGAACCTCTTCAACAAAAAATAACTTCGAATAAAGCACAAGAATTAATAAATCAACTACATGAAAAAGATGTATCAGAAGATAATTTGGGAGATTTTGATTCAAATATAAATCCTGCACAATATGATGAGACTCCTATATCATCAAATAATGTTGAATTAGAATTAATGACAAAAATAAATTATATGATACAATTATTAGAAGAGACACATGATGAAAAAATAAATAATATTACAGAGGAAATGATATTATATATATTTTTAGGAGTATTTATAATATTTATGATAGATTCATTTACTAAAGTAGGGAAATATGTAAGATAATTTATTCGAGTAAAGAGACTTCTCCGTGTTGTTGAAAGAAATCTTCATAAAGAATTTCATAACTTGTGTAATAAAATTTAGTATTATTAAAATTATATTTAAATGGTAGGCGATTTGTTGATTTATCTTTTAGAAAAGTATTATAGATAAACGAACGTTTATTTCTCCAATAAGCCATTTGTTTAGGAACACTATAAGCATTAATAATGTAAAAACTCAACATAATAATAATATATTTAATGTTAATATTCATACTTATTATTATTATGACAAAAATAAAAAGTTCAATTTTTTACTGTAAAACATATAGTTTTTAATTATAATAATAAGATTATTCCATAAATTTTGTTATAAAAAAATGAGAAGCAGAAAATAGAAATCCCATAAGTATAATACCAGAAAATGTTATTTCTTGTTGTTCATCAAACGAAAATGTAAATGTATTTTTGATAAAATTTTTTATTATAGGGAATTGAAAAATGATATAAAGTAGCATTAAAACAATAGGCATTTTTAATTCATCGGTACTAATATTTGTAAATTTATCTTGTAATGGGGATTGTATTTCATTTTGTTTAATTTCTTGTCTGGTAGGGATATAATAGATGTCATTTTCACTATCAGGTATAAAATTAACTTTAGTATTTTCATCTCTTGTTAATTGTTCTGGATCAATAATGCGATCTCTTTCTGGTAAATCAGCGTGTTGTTTTTGATTTTTTTCACTATAATAGTTTTGACTAGAATTATTAACATCGATATTTTGTTGAAATGTATTCGGTAATTTATTAATTTCTGTGGTTTCCATTAAGAATATATTTTTAATATTTTTATGAATATTCTACGCAATTATTTATAAAGACGTTTATAAATAATTATATAGAGGTATTAATACGTAATATTTTATTTTATATGTAATTTTTTTTTATTATCGTCACATTTAACAGATTTTTCTTCAAATGTTACACATTTACCATTAACTCTATGTATATCTTTAAGAGTATTTTTTTTTGGTCCAATATAATCTTTACAATCATCTCCAGTACAAGCATATAATAGAGAAATGATACCTAATCCAAATACAACAGAGATAACTAGAGAAGATTTTTTATCATTTAAGATTTTTTTAATACTCATTATATAATAGTTAAAGTTTTTATTTAATTATTTATAATTTTCATTGTATTGGTATGTTTTTAATTTTATAAAAATTATTTGGACATTCAATTTCTTTTATTGAAAATTCAAAACAATTATCAGCATTATCGATATATTGTGCATTTTCTTGAATTTTATCTGATGGATAAATGATAATTTCTTCGCGATTATTAGGATATAATTGTAGTAATAATAATCCTAATAATATTCCTAATATAAAATATCTGATATTAAATATTTTGAATAATAACATTATATAGTATATAAAAACATTTAAATAGAAGAAATTATATTTTTTTTCTTGAATTTTTTTTAAGGTAATAGAAATTGATAGGATCGGATTTTAGATTATTTTTTTGTTCTTTAATAATTTCATCCAATTCAGATTGTTGATATTTGAATTGATGTATTTTTGCTAAATAATGATTTATTCTCATATTAAGTTCAGAAATTTTTCTGTTTTCGTCAGTTAGTTTGATATATTCATTATTTTTAGTTTTTTCTTGTTGATCAATGTCAAACATTTTTTTTTCTAAATTTTTAATATCAATAAGTGTTGTTTTATATTTATCTTCTAATTCTGTAAAAAATTCTTTATAAACTTCTTCTGATATAATTTCAAATATTAATTTATTTTTAATAATAGAGATTTCTTTGCTTAATTCATTTAAATTTTCTTTTAATATTAATAATTCATCATATTTATCAATATATTTTTTAACCTCAACAATTTTATTTAAATCACATGGGTCATTTTCATCACCGCATTGAATTTTATAAATTCGTTTAGATTCCCATAATTCTATAGAAAATTTAGTACCTACATTTCTAGAACAGTTAATACATTTTTTTTTGTTACTAGTTCTGTATTTTTTACGTTCCATAAAGAAATAATTTATTTTATCATCCATATTATATTATTTGTTTTTATTTTTAAATTATAAGGTTGATGTGAAAATAGGTAAACTAGTTAACATATCGTCTTCTTTATTAATATTTTCTAAATTAATCATTTTTTGTAGGAGAGCATTACGTTTATCTTGTTCATAACTATCACTGTGTTTTATTTTATTTTGATAACGATAATAAAGAAAAATAATTGTACCTAATAAAAAAGTAATAAAAAGTACAACATTTAAAATTAAACTATTGTATAAGATATTAACTTCGTTTGCTTTTTTTAATTCGGAATCTAAAAAATTATATGCGTTAGTATTAATCAATTTATTTGTCATTTATATATTTAATTTTGTTTTTTTTAAATTATGATGGTATATATTTCAAGAACCATTTATCATATTCGATTTTTTTTTTATTATTTTTTTTTAAAGTTTTTTGTAAATTTTTAAATTTTTCAGATTTAGTAGTTCGTATATCTTGTATTGTTTCTTGTTTTCCATAACATAATTCGCTGAAACGTTTTAATA
>Ga0160422_10000646_pt1:0-20000 | contig 21205 bp, 21 predicted proteins | sample Fk160mmetaG_FD_108192 | JGI IMG/M metagenome (GOLD analysis project Ga0160422, IMG submission 108192) | Marine microbial communities from the Central Pacific Ocean - Fk160115 60m metaG | ecosystem: Environmental > Aquatic > Marine > Oceanic > Photic zone | place: The Central Pacific...
GGCATACTTCTGAGCAAAATTCAATGCCTCGACAAGGGACGAGAACTTGGTGTTCTCCAGAATCGAGAGGGCGGCTTCGGCATCGACTTGTTGCTCTCTCGTTAACTTGAATCCGCTGGTCCCTTGGTTCCGTAACTTGTGCTTGATTCGCTCCGCCTCAAGCTTTGCCTCCTCAAAGGTTGAAAACCTAGGCCTGTGCTTTTTGGTGCCTCCGAGCTTAAGCCCGACGTCCAATTCCCAGTTGTCTCGATCCTTCTTGTATCGGATCGTTCCGACGCCCTGGACTTTGCTGGTTTTTGGGGGGTTTCTATCCTTCTTGGGCATAGTTATGAATATGCATGAAAGGAGGGTGAAATACAAGGAAAAATGACAACAAAATGACAACAAATGTTCATAAGTACCTATAAAACAATAAAAGACTTTGGTTTCCTAAACCGTAGATCTAGGTTCGATTCCTGGTGGGGGCGCCATTCTCGTCTGCCGGAACCGTTGTTCCGGAGCGGTGAAGGCGCTTGCTTGATATCTTCGGGCGCTCTATTGGTTTACCATTCATGGGATGGGAAGCCTGATTGACATTCTGACCTACGTGGCGCCTCCGGTATTGCTTCTTTTGCTGGGAGCGGCGTTGAGGAGAGCGGGGTGGTTCCGGGCCGAGGCGGATGCTTCGGTGAGCGTTCTTACGGTGCGCATTCTCTACCCCTGCTTTTTCTTCTATCACATAGTCGGCAGCAAGGAACAAATGGCCCTCTCGAGCCTGATGGTCAATGTCGGGGCAGGGTTCACCTGCATTTTCGTTGGCTTTCTGGTTGCCTGGCTAACCTCTCGCTTGACCCGGATGGAGACGAAGGTCGCCTCGTCCTTCACCTTTTGTTCGGGAATCTTCAATTACGGCTACTTTGCCTTTCCCGTGGCCATCGCGCTGTTCGGGGAGGAGATACTTTCCAAGTTCATCGTTTTCAACCTCGGGGTGGAGATTGCCATCTGGACCGTGGGCATTTTATTCCTGTCGTCCTCGGGATTCAGGATTTCACGCCTATTCAACCCGCCCGCCCTTTCAATCCTACTGGCCTTATTGGTACGAAACCTTGGTGGTGATGCGATTGTTCCCGGCTTTCTCTGGGAGGTCATCGAGATGCTTGGGCTCTGCTCGATACCGGTCGGCTTATTGCTGATTGGCGCGAGTATATCCGACTTGACCAAGGACTTCCGGTTTTCCGAGGGCTACAAGATCGAGATTTCCTCTATTTTGGTCCGCTTGGTCGTGGTGCCTTCCTTAATGGTTCTTTATGCGCTTCTTGGCCCCATACCGGAGGATATGCCATGGCTGAGGCAGGTCTTGGTCGTGCAGGCAGCCATGCCGGCTGGAATCTTCGCCCTCGTCGTTGTGAGAATCTACGAAGGTGACCGAGCTACTGCCATGAGGGCAATCATGGCATCGATGCTTGGTTGTCTTCTTACCTTGCCGTTATGGCTGGTGCTTGGACGGCACTTGTTCGGCTTCTAAGCGATTTTCGCCAAACGATCCGAAATGTAAATCCTTTGCGGATTTCGAAAAAGCCAATAAGGCAAGGACCTATGCGCCGGGTGAGGGGGGGTGCGGATTGGGAGTTTGGCCGGGAGCGGGAGCCTGCGTAGGAGCAGGTGCTGGGGCTGGAGCCGCAGGAGCTGGCCTATTTGCTCCCCGATCAGGCGAGGTGTGGCTAAAACCGGGAGAACTGACTTCACCGTAGTTCGCCTTTGCGTCAAGGGTCTCGTAGATATTCGTAATCGAGGTTTTGAGCTTATTGTACTCCTCGGCATAGATAAGAGAAATCAAGTAATTTTTGAATTCCTTACGGTCCCTCATGATCTTCAGGTCGAGCTCTTCCATTTCCTGAGCAAACTTGATGTGCATCTTGTCGATTTCGGAGTCAAACTTCTTGTGCTCCTTTTCCAAGTGCTGCTTGGCTCTGGCTACCGCTCCGATCAAGTTGCGACTGTTGCGACAATCCTTGGACGTGAAGTCGTGAAAGGATATGATCCCGGAAGCCAAAGCAGCGGCAAAGGCCGTTATCTCGGCCTCGCCCTTCTGAGCTTCCTTGGTGGCCCAGCCTTCGATTGCCTTAAGCAACCTGGATACAGCGGCCTTCGCTTCGTCGGAATCCGACAGATGTACTGAGTCGTCGTCCATCTAATGGTAGGGGATTAGAGATGAGAGAAAAGAAAGTTGGAGAATATAATAAAAAGATGAAGAGAATAACTAATTGTCAAATTCTTTCTATCCTAATTTATTACTTCCCAGACCTGGGGGCAAACTATTTCCCGATTTTTTGCTCGTAATCCCTTAACTGGTCACGGACTACGCGATGGAGAAAAATCATTCCAAGGATATTGGGAAAGGCCATTCCCAAGATCATCAAATCACTGAAATCGAGAATATTTTGGGCTGTGATCACCGAACCCAGAAAGCTGAAAAGTAAAAAAACGAGTTTGTAGGCGACGGAGGAACCGTCACCGAACAACCATACCCAGCAACGCTCTCCGTAATAGGACCATGAAATCATGGTCGAGAAAGCGAAGAGAAAGACTGCAACCGATAGAACGTAGGGGAACCAGGGAATCACGCTTGCCATTGCCGCGGAGGTGAGGGCCCCGCCCTTGTTGCCATCTATGTAGTTCTGGAGGGTTTGCTGCTGACCGGGGTCCGCGGAAAAGGTGGAGGGGTCGTAGACCCCGGTTATGATGATGACGAGAGCCGTCATGGTGCAAACGACGATCGTGTCGATGAAGGGTTCCAGCAGGGCTACCACGCCTTCTTCCGCGGGGTGGGAAACCTTCGCCGCAGAATGGGCGATGGCGGCCGATCCGATGCCGGCTTCATTGGAGAAAACAGCTCTTTTGACGCCGATTATGAGAATTCCCAAGAAGCCCCCGAGACCGGCTTCGAAACTGAACGCGCTCTCGAAAATCAAGGCAAAGGCTCCCGGGATGGCAGTATAGTTCATGCCGAGGATTACCATGCACGCAAGCAGGTAGACCCCGCACATGGTGGGCACGATCTTGGACGCAACCTTGGCGATGCCCTTGATTCCTCCGAGAATAACGAGGCCTACGAGAACCGTCATGGTCAATCCGTATACCCATGGGAATTCGTCCAGGATGGGGAACACGGATTTGATTAGGTCCAAGGATTGACCGACCTGAAAGGCGTTGCCCCCGCCAAAGGAACCTCCTATGCAAAGTATGCAGAACAAGCCCGCCAAGAAGCCTCCGAGGTGCTTGAAATTAAGCTCCTTCATACCTTCGGAAAGGTAATGCATGGCACCCCCCATGATTTTCCCGTCGGGCCGGACCTTGCGGTATTTCTGCCCGAGGAGGCATTCGGTGAACTTGGAGGACATGCCGAGAAAGCCGACCAGAATCATCCAGAAGGTAGCGCCCGGGCCGCCCGTCCCGATGGCAATGGCTACCCCGGCTATGTTGCCAAGCCCCACGGTTGCCGAAAGCGCGGTCGTGAGGGCTTGAAAGTGCGTGACTTCCCCTTCGCTGTCCTTGGAATCGTGTTTTCCCCTCACAAGGTCGATGGCATGCTTGAATAAACGGATGTTCACGAAGCGCATCCGAAAGGTGAAGAAAAGCGCGCCGCCCAAAAGCCAAGCTACCACGAGGGGCATTTCAAGACCCGGAATTTTCCAAAACAGGAGGGATGCAAGGGGGGCTACGACGTACTCACCGAAAAATTGGTCGACGTGATCTTGCCATCCATTGACCGGGGAATTGGTTTCTCCAAGGCAGGCATTCGTGACGAACAAAAGCGCCAGGCAGCCAAGGATGAATCTTTTAATTGGTATTTGATCAGGCATTTTTGCTTGGATGATTGTCATTGAGATTGAGATTTCGCTTGCCTAAGGGCAAGGGTTAAGATGACTGAAAACCATGACGGAGGCATTATCTCGAAGATGGGTTTGATTGATCGATACCTGGGTCTGGAATGGATCAAGTGGTTCTTCTTGGCCCTGCTCTTTTTGTTTTCGGTTTTGTTCATACAGGCTTTTTCGGACGATCCCGATTCCTTCCGATACGTGAGCCAGCCCGGTGGCTACGCATACTTGCTGAATTGGGTTCTAGGATACTTTCCATGGGTTCTCCCGATTTCTAGTTTTTTGGCAACCCTCGTCTCGCTCGGTTTCTTTTCCAGAAATTCCGAATTACTAGCGCTCCGGGCCCTGGGAAAGTCGAGCGCAGGTTTAGCTGCCCCTTATCTTTTGCTGGGCTTGTTGGTATCGTCACTTTGTTGGTTCTCCAAGAATTGGCACGATCGTTGGACGAATAGCGGGCCCCGGATGGCTGAAAATCCGACTTTGTCCTCATTCAGGATGAAAATCGGACAGGAACGAATCTGGCATTTTACCAAATTCGACCAGAGGAGCCTTTCGGGTGAGGGGGTACATGTTTACGCCTATGGCGGGGATGGTTCCGATTGCTACCGCATCCGGGCGGATTCGGCTTCATGGACCGAAAAGGGATGGACTTTCGAGAACGCAAGGTTTCTAGGTTTCCCAACTTCCAGGGGAGTGCCCATGCCGAGGGAGGACGGCATGGGTTTGGAGTGGAAGACCGAGGAAGTCGGGAGCGGATTTATCGTAGGGGAAAGAGCGAGTCCTCGTCTCAACAAGAATTTTTCCAGGCTTTCGCTTCTCCTGCAGAATGACGATCCGACAATCCACTTGACCCTCCGCAAACCACCGGAAGCGCTCACTTATGGCAAGTTGGTCGACGTTATCGAGAGTTATCCCAATCCTGCCTCGGCAAAACTGCGCCCCTACGAATTGAGAAGGGCTCATCTTCTCTGGAGCTCCCCCAGTTGCCTCGTCGCGGTCGTTTGCGCTCTCGCTATCGGAATGAGGTCAAAGCCAAGCACCTTGGGACGGATTGCCGGGGTGTCTCTTGTGGGCATCATTCTTTTCTACGTCGTCAGGACTTTTTGCGATGCCTTGGGTGAGAAGGGAATCGTATCCGGTTGGCTGGCGGTCGGGATTCCGTATATTTGCGTTTTGGCCGCATGTTCCTTGCAAATGCTGAGAAATCGGTAGCCCGCGTCCAGGCTGGATTTACTTATCGACTTCCCTGAGCTGAATGCTTTCCACGGTTTTGCCGTCGGCCAGAATGTTGGTTACGGTTACCAGTTGGTCGGAAGGGTCGACCCAGCCATCTTTGCGAAGTCTCTTGATCGCATTTTGGATCGTAACTTCCGGATCTTTGGAAAAAGGCATGTGGAAGGGCTCGATTCCCCAGATCAGCCTCAACCTGCGGTGTAGTCCCTCAACGTCGGTAAAGGCGAAGAGCGGAGCACCGTTTGGCCTCAATGCGCCGAGCTTGGCGGCGAGGTCACCGCTACGGGTAAAGACGAGGACGCCGGCGTTTTCAAGCCTCATGGCGAGCATCGCGGCGGATCGGAGCATTTTGGCCTTGGGTCTGAAAAGCTTGAGCTCATCGGTGAGTCCAGGCTGAATTTCCGCCTCTATGCGGGCGGAAATCCGGTTCAAGAGCCGAGCGCATTCGACGGGTTGTTTGCCGACGGTGGTTTCCCCGCTCAGCATGAGACAGTCCACGCCTTCGTTGACGGCATTGGCGACGTCGCTGATCTCCGCTCGGGTCGGAACGGGGGAGACAATCATGGACTCAAGCAAATGAGTGGCGACGATTACCGGTTTCCCGCGAGCCTCACAGGCGCCAACTGCTCGTCTTTGAATAATCGGCAACTCCTCGAATGCGCACTCTATGCCGAGGTCACCGCGAGCGATCATCAAGGCGTCCGATGCGGATATGATTTCATCGAGATTGGTGACCCCTTGCTGGTCCTCGATCTTTGCAATCACTTGGGCTTCTGATCCATTTTCGCTCAGGAATCTCTTGAACAGGTCAATGGCGTCCGCATCGCGGGTAAAGGAAAGGGCGAAGTAATCGTGCTTACACTCGATCCCCACAAGGGAATCCCTCCTGTCTTTCTCCGTGAGAGAGGGTAAGTCCGTTTCCGCTCCCGGCAAATTTACGTGACGTCTGCTTCCGAGAACGCAATCCTGCAGTACCTTGCAATGGATGGCTTGCTCTTTCTTCTCCAGCACCTCAAGAGAGATCATTCCATTGTCGAGAAGGACTTTCCCTCCCACTTCAAGGTGGTCCGAGAGCTTATCGTAACTGACCCGGATATGGACTAATCCATCTCCTTCAGGGGGATTCGAGGCCAAATGGTGACTCAGCTCAACCACCTGACCTTCAGCAAGCTCAATCGGTTTGGGCAGGAAACCGGTTCGGATTTCCGGTCCCTTGATGTCCATCATGATTGCAGGTTCTCGGTTAAGGTTCAATCCGACATCCCTAATTCTGGAAGTGACCTCACGTACCCAGTCGTGTTCGGCGTGAGCCATGTTGAACCGAAATACGTCTACACCTTCGGCAACGAGGGCCTCAATCATTGTCTCGCTTTCGCTCGCGGGCCCAATGGTTGCGATGACTTTAGTCTGCCTGAGGAGCTTTTTCATACTGGGATGCTCTCCGCCGTAGTCGGGTCGACCACGAAGGTGGAGAACTTTTCACCCTGTCCATGCAGCGAACTGAAGCGGTCTCTTACCAACTGCACGTCGTTGCAGTCCTTGCTCAGATGCATGAGAAAGACTTTCTCCCAGCAGTTTCCATCGATCGAATCAAGCAAATCGAAAGTCGATTGATTGGAGAGGTGACCGTGCCTTCCCCGAATTCTCTGCTTGAGGCTCCAGGGTCTCTTGCTGTCGCGCTCAAGCATCTCAGTACAGTGGTTGGATTCAACCACGAGAATTTTGGCTTGCCGAATCCTTTCCCGGACCAGGGTTGGGACGTAGCCGAGGTCGGTCACCCAAGCCAAGCTGCAGGGAGGATCGAACAGATCCTCCTTGCCCCACTCGAAGTAGAATCCGACCGGATCGTAGGCGTCGTGAGGGATGCTGAATGGATGCACTTTGAGGGAAGAGAAAGTGAAGGGCTTTCCTGTTTCGAAGATTTTCCAGTTCGGACGACGAGGCAGTTTCGACTGTATTGCCTGGACGGTATCGCGATTGGCGAAAACGGGGAGCCTGGCGAGCTTGGAGAGACCCCGAACGCCCGCCGTATGATCGTTGTGCTCGTGGGTCAGGAAAACCGCATCCAGTTCTTCCAGTTCAATGCCTTCCTCCTTCAGGAGGAAATGAAGCTTCTTGCAGGAAAGTCCTGCATCTATAAGGATGGTCGCATCGGAGACCCGCAAAAGAGCGGCGTTACCGGAGCTACTGGAGCCCAAAATCTTAAAGTTCACTTCCACCTTAACACCGATAAAGGACAACCTTAGATTGATAGCCAACCCTAAAGTTAAAAAATACCGTGAAAGGGGATCTTGGAGAAGAAATTTTCGATTTGGTCGACCGGGCTGATCGGGTTGTTGGAAAGGCTTCGCGCAGGAGCGTCCACAAGGATAAGCTTCTTCATCGGGCGGTTCATATCTTTATCAGGTCGGGACCCGATCGGTGGATCCTTCAAAAAAGATCTTCTCAAAAAGACGAGGAGCCGCTTCTGTGGACAACCAGCTGTTCCGGTCACGTCGATAGTGGAGAGACCTATCTGGCGGCGGCGGTACGGGAGACCAAGGAGGAACTAGGGCTGACTCTCGACCCTTCCGAGTTGATCGAAGTCTTTCGCAGTAGCGCCTGCCGGGAAACAGCGAACGAATTCGTTCGAGTGTACGCCTGTCCGTGCAAGGACGACCTCAGTCCCGATCCACTCGAGGTTCTTGCTACGAGGGAGCTCACTTTGGCCGAAATTGAGGACGAGATGGAAGGAAGCCCGGAGGCGTTTTGCAACTCCTTCCGCCACCTGTTTCCCTTTGCAAGGAAGAGGATGAAGAGCTACATAAGCTCCAACTGATCGGATTCCGATGGCCGTTCCCCCTGAAACCCGGAAACTTCCCAGCCCTTTGGGGTCAGGACCCTTCCTTGGGGGGTTCTCTTGAGGTAGCCTTCCTGAATGAGGAAAGGTTCATTCACCTCTTCGAGGGTATGTTCCTCTTCGCCTACCCCGACGGCGATCGTGCCCAAGCCAACAGGTCCGCCCTTGTAGTTCTCGGCCATGATCAAAAGGATTCTTTTGTCCATTTCGTCTAAACCCTGGGCGTCGATGGCCAAAAGCTCCAAGGCCTTGCACGCTACGTCCCGATCGATGGTTCCATCCCCTTTCTCATCTGCATAATCTCTCGTGAAGTGAATGAGGTTGTTCGCGATCCGTGGAGTTCCACGAGCCCTTCCGGCAAGTTCCTCGGCTCCTCGCTCGTCGATGGGACATTCAAGGAGCTTGCAGCTCCTGAGCACGATCTTGGTCAGGTCCTCTCTTCCGTAGTAGTCCAGACGGGTTTGAAGGGTGAAACGGCTGCGCATCGGGGAAGTGAGCAAGCCAACTCTCGTGGTCGCGCCAACCAGGGTGAATCTGGGGATGTCGAGCCTTACGCTTCTGGCGTTCGGTCCCTGGTCGATCATGATGTCGATACGATAATCCTCCATGGCGGAGTAAAGGTATTCCTCCACCGTCTTGGGGATCCGATGAATCTCGTCGATAAATAGAATGTCTCCTTCCTGAAGATTGGTAAGCAAACCGGCGAGATCTCCCGGTTTGTCGATCACGGGTCCCGAGGTGACTCGGACTTCCCTTTTCAGCTCCCTGCCTATGATGTGGGCAAGGGTGGTCTTACCCAATCCCGGAGGGCCGCAGAGCAAAACATGCTTGAGCGGCTCCTCTCTTTTCCTCGCTGCGCCGACCATGACTCGAAGGCGCTCGATGGTTTTTTCCTGCCCCGTGAAATCATCGAAGCAAGGAGGGCGCAGGGCGGCTTCTACGTCGGGGGAAGCTTGGGGTATCTTTTCGTCGGAAGGGCTCTGTTCCATCTTTAGCGGTCTCTAGGCAAGTTGGGCTCCGAAGGCGGTAGGCATCTCGGACTCAGGCAACCTTTCGACCTCTGCCCCCAATCCTTGAAGTTTCTTTTCGAATGCGTCATAGCCTCTGTCCAAGTGGTAAATCCTCTGCACCCAAGTTTCTCCCTCTGCGGCAAGACCCGCAAGGATTAAAGCGGCGCTTGCCCTGAGGTCGGAAGCCATGACGGGAGCTCCCGTCAAGGGGGTTCCTCCCCGGATGATGGAACTTGCCCCTTCAAGGGAAATCTCCGCACCCATTCTCAGCAACTCCGGAACGTGCATGAATCTGCTTGGGTAAACCCTTTCCGTGAGAATGCTCAATCCCTCCGCCTTGCAGGCCAAGGCACAGGTTTGGGCCTGTAGGTCGGTTGGGAAACCAGGGTAGGGGAGAGTGATTGCCTCCAATGACCTCAGTCCAGCCTCATCTGTTTTAACAGAGATTTCGTTTTCGCTTTGAGCATCGATTCGGACTCCGCAAGCATTCATCACGTTGACAAACGCACCGAGGTGATCCAACCGCCCTCCTCGAACGCAAACTTCCCCGCCTGTTATAGCGGCGGCCAAGGCATAGGTAGCGGCTTCAATTCTATCCGGGATTACCCGGTGACGACAGCCTCTTAGGCTTTCGACTCCCTCAATCTCGATCATGTGAGACCCAATTCCCTCGATTTTTGCCCCCATGTTGCGCAACATCGCGCAAAGGTCCGTTATCTCGGGCTCGCAGGCAGCGCTGTCTATGGTCGTTTTGCCTGGGGCCAAAACCGCGGCCATGATGGCGTTGGCGGTCCCGGTCACGGTGCTGCCGTGTCTGCCACCCATAAAGATTGAGTTTCCTCTCAGGTTCTCAGCGTTCACTTGGACTACTCCGGCCTTTAATTCGACCTCCGCTCCCATCCTCTGCATGGCTCTGATGTGGAGGTCAATGGGTCGGTTTCCGATGACGCATCCGCCGGGCATCGGTATTTCCGCTTTCCCAAGCCTTCCCACCAGAGGACCCAAAAGACAAACCGAGGCCCGCATTTTTCGGACCAGCTCGTAAGGGGCGCAAGGAACGATTTGACTGGGATTGATTTTCCAAGTGGTAGGGCCGGTTTTCTCGACTTCGGCCCCCATCTCGACGAGGATTTCAGCCATAAACCGGATATCGCTCAAATCCGGAACGTTTTCCAGAATACTCTCCTCGGAAGAAAGAAGACTGGCTGCAAAAAGGGGAAGGGCGGCGTTTTTCGAACCGCTTGCGGTTACCGAGCCTTCTAGCTTACGCCCCCCTCGAATCCTAAATACTTCCAAGGCAGTTCTGGAAAAACGTTTTGGCTAGGTCCGGTAACCCTATTTCCCAAAGAGCTTGGACAGGAAACCGCCAACGCCTGACTTTGAGGGGGCTTCCTTCTTTTTGGAACCGTCGCCTCGTTCGTTTTTACGGAGTCGGTTATCACTCCTTTGCCGTTCGCCTTTGTTTTTCCTATTTCTGTTCCTCGATCTCTTTTTCCTATTGTCTCCATCCCTGTCTTGGCCTTTCCCGGGTCGGTCGCCTCTGCCGTCTTGGTTCCCTTTGTTTTTTCTGGGCCTGCGGTTTTCTCTCTTGCGCCTGTCGTTGCCTTGTTTGTCTCCGTCGCGTGGGTTTCGGCGATCTCGTTGATCTCCGCGGCCTCTGGATTCTCTACGGTCTCTGGGACCTCTGCGATCCCCTCCCTCCCGATCTTCTCTTCTTCGCCTGTTGCCCCCGTCTCTGGTGGACTGCGGGGGTTTGGCCTTGCTCAAGTCGTCCTCAAGGGCTTTCCCCTTGGTCGGATTGATTTCGCCAAACGGTGCTTCCGCACTGGCTCCGGAACTGTTGGACTCAAGTGGTTTTTCATTGGCGCGGTACCAGCGCGATCGAATTTTTGATTTCATGGATTCGGGTATTGAGGATTGGGTTTTCTTTGAGGACAATGGGGACTAAAACTCATCTTAGGTCCCTGCTCGAGTTGTCCCCTGTATTTGTTTTCGTGGTCTTTGTGGGAGGGACGAATTTCCCTGCTCGAAGATTTTCCAGTATGACTTCCCTCTCACTACAATCGATAGGAGTTGCACACAAGGGTAAAGACATCCTGGTGGGCATTAAAACCACTTGCCTAATGCACGCCGTTCGTTCTTATCGGATGCATGGACAAACTTGAAAACATTTTCAAACTTCAGGAAGAGCTGAATCTTCGGATTGGAGTCAAGATGGACGATATGGATGACGAGGAACGCTCCAAGTGGATCCTCAATTACGTTCGAGCCATGCAACAAGAACTTGCCGAACTTACTGATTCAGTGCCTTGGAAGTGGTGGGCGAGTTATCAAGAGTTCGACAAACAGAACGCCAAAGTTGAGATCGTCGACCTGTTTCACTTTCTAATCTCGCTTGCCCAAGTGATGGGAATGAGTGCCGAGGACGTCCATGATGCATACCTCAAGAAGAATCAGGTCAACCATGACCGTCAGGAGTCCGGGTACTCAAAGAAGGACGAGGACGACTCACGCCATATTTAGGGTGTGGGAAATTCGGGATTCCCAAGGGGGCGCTCCCTTTGCTTGGGACGACTAGGCGGATAAACCGGCCAGCAACTCGGCGCACCTGGATTTTTTGCGGGATACCTTGTTGGCGTGAACCAAGTTGTTTTTCTGAGCTTTATCCAAGGCGGAGATTAAGGAGGTGGAGAGTTCCTTGGCAAGTTCTCCGTTCTTTTCCTCAACCGCAGAAAGAAACTTCTTTTCCAGGGTCTTGAGCCGACTGGAAACCGAACGATTCTGAAGGTAGCGAGCCTTGTTTTTGCGAATATTCTTGAGGGCGGATTTTGTGTTAGCCATAAGCGGGAAGTATTATGAGGTTGATCGAATGATCGTCAATTTCAAAACAAATCTCAATAAAGTGAATTCCGAGAAGCTATAAGCCGGATTCCGTTACCCAAATCGCGGAGGACCTGAATAGTCATTCATTTATCTATCAATGCGAACATTGATTCCTCTAGAAGAGGATGCGGCGTACCCGAAACCATGGAGCGGGCCACCCGGTTTCCTATTTCGCCTTGCATCGGATTGGGTTTACATTGCCCACGAGGTTGCCCTAGTGGCGGTGGGCTCTTACCCCACCTTTTCACCCTTGCCTTCGTCGGAAGGCGGTATGTTTTCTGTTGCACTGGCCGTGAGCCTGCCTTGACGCAAGCCCCCCCCGTTTTCACAGGGAATCCTGCCCTTTGATGTCCGGACTTTCCTCTATTCGGACCGTGGTCCGAACAGCGAATGACCGCTTCTCGGAAATTCACCTTGATTGCTATACTCATTAGGAATGCAAGTGGATGGCTTGAAAGGGGGGGTAACTTTTTATCTCTCGACGTATACGATTCTCCCGCATTGATCGCACTGCGTGATCTTTTGCTCTACCAAAACGGATGAAATTACGTCGTTGGATACGCGCAAATTGCACCCCGAGCATTTTTGATCCTGAATGGGGGCTACGTATGGGGGGGTGGTGAGGATTTTCTTAGTCCGGTCGTAGACTTCCAGCATCGGGGTTTCGACCTCACTTCGAGAAGCGCTGATTTCCACCGCTATCGCTTGAATGTCCTGCTTCAGTTCTTTTTCGCGTTCAAGAAGCTCGCTTCTTTGTTTCTCCAGGTCAACCACCCGCAGGGAGATTTTTTCTTCCGCGATTCTTGCAGTCTCACGTGCGTCGTCAATTTGCAAAAGAACTGCTATCTGCTCGTCTTCCTTCTCGGATTGGGTGGTCAGAAGGGAGGCGATTTCATTTTCCAAGGCTTGGTATTCCTCGTTCTTCTTGACCTCCAGTTGTTTGTTTTTTTGCCGGGCAACCTGCTCGCCAATGGATGCAATCTCCGTTTCCAGGGAATTGTTAAGGGTTTCCATACCCTTGAGCTCCTGCGTTGCAATTGCAATGGATTCCTTTTCAACAGCTATCTTCCGTTCGAGACCACTCAGGATTCCAGGAAGGTTGGCGAGTTCTTTGGCCAGGCTTTTTTCTCGCCGGTCTCGACTGTGAAGGAGGAGCAGGGTTTTGAATTCGGGGTTGTTGGAAAGCATCTTGGTGAATAATTGCTGACTGAATGGGCGACCATGATGCATCCTCCCCAAGAGTATTACAAGAACTTAGCGGGATTGTCCGAACTCGCCGTCCTCTTTCAAGTTGAATAATTGAGCCACACTTGGGAGAATCGACTTGGAATGGAAATTAAAGATCGAGTCGAGGAGGCAATCTTGGCTTTTGCCTTGGGCGAAGATGAAAAGGCGGAGAGCTCGCTTTTGGATATAGTGAAGGAAGCCCCTTCTTCCGTAGATGCGCTCAGGGCGCTTTCGGAAGTTTCCCTATCAATGGGAAAGGTCGAACAGGCTGAATCGTTCTGCAGGTCCGCCTTGGAGAAGTGCCCGGATGATTTGTCGCTGATGGTTACCCTTTCCAGGATTTTGGTACGCAAGGGAGATAAGGAGGGTGCCGAGGAAGCCGCCGCAAAGGCTCGGATTCTCGGATGGAAGGAAGAACTTGCCGAAGACGGGACAACCACTTAGAACTCGAATCGCGCGGAATCCCCGCTTTTCTTATTGAACTTCATGACGCAAATCAAAAAGCACAGCTTGGAATTCGAGAAGCCCTTGCTCGACCTCGAAAAGCAACTGGAAGATCTTCTGCAGTCTTCTAAGGATTCGGACTTGGATTTCTCAAAGGAGATCAAAGGCATTGAAAGAAAAATCGAGCAAACCAAACGGGAAGTCTATTCCGACTTGACGCCATGGCAAAAGGTTCAGTTGTCCAGGCACCCGAATCGCCCCTATGCCTTGGACTATGTGGAGAGAATCTTCACGGGCTTCGAGGAATTTCACGGAGATCGTCTTTTCAAGGATGATGCGGCTATCGTAGGCGGGGTGGCGGAACTAGACGGTCGCAAGGTCATGGTCATCGGTCAGCAGAAAGGACGCAACACCGAGGAAAACCTTAAGCGAAACTTCGGCTGCCCTAATCCGGAAGGCTACCGCAAGGCGCTTCGTCTAATGAAAATGGCCGACCGTTTTTCCCTTCCGATCATCTCCATCATTGATACCCCCGGGGCCTTTCCGGGCATTGGCGCGGAGGAAAGACACGTCGCTGAGGCGATAGCCGTTAACTTGCGGGAAATGGCGTCCCTGCGTGTTCCCATAATAGCTTTGGTTATAGGCGAGGGGGGCTCGGGAGGCGCCCTTGGGGTTGCCTTGGCGGATCGAGTCATGATCCTCGAGAATGCCTACTATTCTGTGATTTCCCCCGAGGGTTGCGCCGCGATTCTATGGAAGGATCGAGCGTTTTCCTCCGATGCCGCCGAAGCCTTGAAACTCGATGCATCCGAGCTCCTCAAGTTGGGAATCGTCGACGAAATTCTTCCCGAACCCACGGGTGGAGCTCACAGGAGCTGGGACGAGGTAGCGTCGACGGTCGGAAAATCCTTGTCGCGTGAGCTATCCAAACTTTCCAAGAGCAAGAGCGAAAACCTGACTTCGGCCCGTTACGAGAAATTTCGCTCAATGGGTCAGTTTGTAACCGGCTCTCCCTAGCCCTAGGGGCTAAATACGGCGCCCGATCCGCCGTCGCTCTGGTCAATCACTCCGATGATATCGTTTCTCAGCCTCATCCGCATCCTTTGGACCGCTTCGATCTGTTGCATCAAGTTGTTGTTGTCTGCGTTCAGTATGGCAATTTGGCGGTTATACTCGCTTTCCCTGCTTTGCCCTTCCAGAAGGTCGCTCCTCATTCGGGTGTTCTCCGCCTCCAAGTTTCTCAAGCCATTTTCCAAGGACTGTTCTCGGTTTGCGATTTCGCTGAGCTGCAATTGAAGCTGCTGAGACTCCCGAGCCAGCTTCTGGTAGGCGGCTGTACCACTGTTCTGCATTTCCAGCAGCTCATTTTGAAGCTGGAGGTTCCGGTCTTCCAAAATTCTGGCATTTTCATTGAGAAGTCTTTCGTTGCCAACGACCTGGCTAAGTTGGATTTCAAGCTGTCGAGCCTTGTCCTTGTAGAAATCAGATTCACCCCTGAGGGCGCTTGACTCTTCGAGCAGGGCTTGGTTTTGCAAGTCTATGTCACGTACTTTCGTCACCAGACCTTGCTCGTTGGTGTTCATGTTTTGAAGCTCGACCCTCATAAGATCAATGGCCTCTTCCATGCCACCGTTTTCGGTTTCGAGATTCTTGGTTTTCGCCAAAAGCATTTCGTTGGCATCGCGCAACCCCATGAGTTGTTCGGAAATTCTAGACTCCTCGATGCCAAGAGAAGTCAATTCGGAACGCAAGAGGGATAGTTCCCCCTTCATGGCTGATTCCGAGAGCCTAAGCTCGTTGTTCTTCGCGACCCACTGGTCGAGATCGGTCTTGAGTTCATCGTTAAGGTCCTGAAGGTTTGCGATTTGCTCACCCTTGCGGGCTGATTCGAATTTCAACTCGTTGGCCAAGGCCCTCAGCGTTTCAATTTCGGCTTGTAGAGCCTCGTTCTCAATCTCCACGTCCCTTTGCTTCTCTTTGATTGATTCACCCTCGTTGATCAGGTTCGCATTCCTGTCCTTGAGCAAATCCTCCACTCCGCCAAGCCGAGCGACTTCGTTTCTAAGGCCATTGACGTCCTCCTGGAGCTTGATTTCGTTAGCTTCCAGCGCCTTGAGTTGGGAATCTTTGCTTTTGAGTAGGGCTTCGGTGTCGTCAAGCCTTTGCTCCTGTGATTCCAAGTCTATGCCTAGTCCGGCCATCTTTTGGTCAAGAGCGGCGTTTTCCCTCTCCAGTTTGTCGTTTTGTGACTTCAGTTTTTTATTCTCGGCGGACAAGGAGTTGTTTTCGGCCAAGACGTCGTTTGCCCTTCTTTGGATCGTCGACTTGCCCAGTTCAAGCGTACGAATCTTCGAGTAGTTACTCTTTTCCTGGGCGTCGAAAGACTTCTGGGAGTTTTCAAGCCTTCTGTTTCTAGCCGTCAATTCCTTGTTTCTTTGAACGAGATCCTGCTCGTCTGCCTTCAGTTCCTGCAATTGCCTTCTTAGCCTTGCGTTGGTGTCGTCTAGGTATTGATTGCTGGTGTTTGTCCTAAGCCCTTCCTGCCTGATTTTGGACATTTGATTCTCAAGGGTCGCTACCTTGGCCAAGGCCTCGTTGAGAGACTGCTTCAGACCCTCTTCAATACTGGAGTCGGGCGGCAAGGACGCTTGCTTATCGGTGATCAGTCCTCGAGTTTTTTGAATGAGGGCATTGTGCTTGGCCACAAGCTGGTTGTACTGCTCTATAAGGTACTCGGGATCACGCAACTGCTCGTCACTGGGTTCCTGCGACAAAAGTGGAAGGAAAAACGCCAATAGAAGACTGCTTATACAAGTTGATTTCATGGTAAAATAGGTTCTGGACGATAACATTCCATCAAAGAACATCGATAACAAGAAGAAATTTCCATACGAGAATCGTTGCTAGGAGGAAGTTGATGCTCTTCTCAGACGATCGTTGATGGCGGCGATAATTCCATTGGTGTCTCGCAGAAGAGCAACGTGAATCAGCTTCTTCTCGAAAAAGTCTGCCGCCCTTAGGGTTGCATAGAGATTACGGGCGATATCCTCAGGCTCACCCGTCTTGGAGAAAGAAAGAACTTTTGCCGGACTACTGCTTTGGACTAGAGCGATCATCCCGTGGTGCGGGGCAATGATCAAGTCGTCCGAAGTGAGATCTTCAAGTTCGAGAATCTCATCGAAGCAACTATACAGCCGTACCGATGTTTCGGGGGCATAGTGCTTGAGGGACAAGCCCGGTGATTTTTGCGGTTCCCCCTTCTTGGTTCTCGGCAGACCGCTCAGGATTTCAATCCCAAGGAACTCCTCGAGTGTATCTTGGGCGATGGGCCCAGGTCTGAGAATGCTCGGTTTCTCTGATGTTAGGTCAAGAACGGTTGACTCTACCCCAAAGGTGCATTTTCCTCCGTCGAGGACCGGGAGTTCGCTGTCGAAGAACTCGAGAACCTCTTCGGCGTTGGTAGGGCTTAGTTTGGAGTGGGGGTTTGCGCTCGGTGCCGCAAGGGGTTGACCAACTTCCTTGAGAACGCTTCTGAAAAGGGCGTGCGAAGGGGAGCGTACGGCTACCGTTTCGAGGCCAGCAGTCACATTGCCGGGGACCTCGTCTCTCTTAGGTAGAATAAGGGTAAGTGGACCAGGCCAGAATTCGTTGCAGAGTAATTTCGCAATCGGGTTTAGGACAGCCACCATTTGGGTCTGATCAAGGTCCAGAACATGAACTATCAGAGGATTGTTCGATGGTCTTTTCTTGAGCTGAAAAACCTTGTCGACGGCTTGCTGCTCAAGCGCCAGACACGCCAACCCGTAAACCGTTTCGGTGGGGAGTGCTACAATATCCCCGCCCGATAAGGCGTCGATGCATTCTCTAAGGCTAGCTCCCCGCAAGAAGGCCGATTTCCAATTTTAACCCTGCGGAGACAGAAACCTCCTACAAAGCCAGTTGCATATGGCGAGATTTCTTAATCAACTTGGAAACCTTCCTCTGTTGCATAGGCGTAAGACCGGAATATTTTCTTGGGAGGATCTTGCCGGTATCCGTGGTATACTTCGAAAGAGCTTCCTTGTCCAGAAAGGTATAGTTCTCGGGGTTTCGGCTCTTTGCAGGCTGGTTTTCTTCTTGTGACATGGGCTGGTATTAAAAGCTTTTTTCCAATCTTTGCAACGACATAAGTCCGGAGAGTTCGAATGGGAATTAATGCAATTCGTCGTTGACGATGACCGGCGGATGGTCATTATGTTTCGCCATGAAAGTCGTATCTTCCATAAAGACGTTGAAGAACAGACATCCCGACTGCAAGGTTGTACGCAGGCGCGGTCGTCTTTACGTCATCAACAAAACCAATCCGCGCTTCAAGGCCAGACAGGGATAAATTTTCGTGAAAAAAGACATTCATCCAAATTCCAACCCCGTTTGTTTCGTGGACGTTTCAAGCGGAAGGAAATTCGTTACCGAATCAACCGCCAAGTCTCAAAAGACCGAGAATATTGACGGGGTTGATCATCAGGTTATCGTTCGGGACGTTACGATGGACTCCCACCCCGCGTACACGGGCGAGAAGCGCTTTGTGGATACGGCCGGAAGGGTAGAGAAATTTCAGAGCAAATTCTCTCGCAGGAGCTAGAAATTTATGTGATGCTGTAAATTCGTTTACAGTATATGCCCTCTAGTTTTCCAAACGTTCGCTCCGGTCTAAGTATAATTCTTACAGTCTTTACGTGTACGCTCGGATGGTCGATCGCTTCCGCCGATAGTATCAAGATGGCCTTTGTGCCGACCGGCACCGTCCTGATGGGATCCGACTCCAATCAGCTGGATGAAAAGCCCGCCCATTCCGTTTCCCTTACCGAGTACTTCGTAGACGTCTATGAGGTTCACATATGGCATTGGGAGAAGGTAGCTTCTTGGGCCGAGGCGAATGGTTATCAGTTTTCCGATTCGGTCAAGCAAAGGAAAGACGGTCCTTGGTGGTATGAGGATACCTCAAGCCTGATTTTCCCCATGAACATGGTTAATTGGTATGATGCGGTAAAGTGGTGCAATGCTAGATCTGAGCTGGAGGGAAGAATTCCGGTATACTACGAGGATGCCAATCGGACTACCGTTTATCGATCGGGGGAGCATAACCTGACCAGTGAAAACGTCAATTGGACCGGAAGCGGTTATCGATTGCCTACCGAAGCCGAATGGGAACGGGCCGCTCGAGGCAATTCGCCTTCTTCCACGCAGGACTACAGTTGGGGCAATTCATTCCTAAACGGAGCAATGGCGAATTATTCCATGAGCGGTGATCCCTTCGATGACGCCTCTACCCCGGTCGGTTACTACAATGGGGGGCAAAACATCGTCTTGAGCGACAGTAGTCGTGGAGGGGAATCCACCAGTCCGTCCAATGTCGTAAATGGGTTCGGGCTCTACGACATAACTGGAAACGTCAGCGAATGGTGCTGGGATTGGTATGACTCATCCTGGTATGACGATCCTTCATCCAAACTTCAGGATACAAGGGGTCCCGCGTATGATCAGCTTGCTGATGCTCAACCCCGCCGGATTGCCAAAGGTGGGAATTACAAAAGCTTTTCGGAAGGCGATCCTGCAAATTCCCTAAGGATCGCTAATCGTGCCTGTTGGCGTCCTGATTTGGCTGCTAGATTTAGGGGTTTGCGCTGCGTGCGGGGGAACTATGATGATCCGCTCTGGGTTACGGCCGTCGCACACGGTCATTTTCCAAATTGGTATTTTTTGGATTGGTTTGGCTATTATTACAAGTCAAATTACACTTGGGTGTTTCATGGTGAGTTTGGATGGATTTATCCAAACGGGAAGGGGTCATACGACAATTGGCTGTATTTCCCGGACCATGGATGGTTATGGACAAACCGATATTGTTATCCGTATTTTTATTCATCGGTCGATTCGAATTGGTACAAATACGACTTGACGGGAACCGAGCTTGGCTGGTTTGAAAAATTCACGGATCAGTCGAGGTTTCGCTGGGGACGGGTTTACGATCGATAGCTCCATGTCCTGTGGCTGATTGCCTTTTGGCTTTCTGCCCAAGTCCCGATGAAAAAAAAAGAAATTCTCTTGACGAAAGTGTCAGGAGATGGTTTTTTCGAAAGCTTTCTCTCGTTTTTCGAGGTCGTTCTTTGAAAGTTATTTTGTGTGATCTACTTTGATGGGTCACCGGTCAATTTTTTTGAATAATATCGAGTTAGTGATAACTCGAGCCTGTGCAGTTTTTCTGCACAACTCTCTCTTGGAGAGTTTGATCCTGGCTCAGAGTGAACGCTGGCGGCATGGTTAAGACATGCAAGTCGAACGAGAAGCAAGTCTTCGGACTTGTGGAAAGTGGCGAACGGGTGCGTAACACGTGAGCAACCTGCCCTTGAGTATGGAATAGCCTTCCGAAAGGGAGATTAATGCCGTATGTGGCCTTTTCCCGCATGGGAAAATGGCTAAAGCCTGCAATGGCGCTCAAGGATGGGCTCGCGGCCTATCAGCTTG
>Ga0160422_10000647_pt1 | contig 21198 bp, 17 predicted proteins | sample Fk160mmetaG_FD_108192 | JGI IMG/M metagenome (GOLD analysis project Ga0160422, IMG submission 108192) | Marine microbial communities from the Central Pacific Ocean - Fk160115 60m metaG | ecosystem: Environmental > Aquatic > Marine > Oceanic > Photic zone | place: The Central Pacific Ocean...
AAAGCCCGATAAATCGGGCGATTTGTGTGTGAGGAGTATGGGGTTTCCCCCATTATTCAATAATAACTCTTAATTAGGATTTTGTTCCCATTTACTAACACTTTATTTTATTTCCCCATTCCCAGCTGTTGTGCTTTCTGATAAACTTTTCCCTCTGTTAAAAGTGATGGAGCAATAACTATCTCAACGTTTTGCATCTCTTTAATATTTTTAGCTCCTAAAGTACTCATTGAAGTCTTTATAGCTCCAAGGAGATTATGAGTGCCATCATCTAGTAATGCAGGTCCTTTTATTATCCTTTCTAATGAACCTGTTGAACCAACTTCAATTCTTGTTCCTCTTGGTAAAACTTGACTTGGAGTTGCCATCCCCCAGTGAAATCCATTGCCAGGAGCAGATGATGCTCTCGCAATAGGCGATCCGATCATTACGGCATCAGCCCCGCAAGCTATACACTTACATATGTCACCACCAGTAACAATTCCACCATCTCCTATTATTGGAACATACCTACCATTCTCTTTTAAAAAGTCATCTCTAGCAGTGCTACAGTCTGAAATAGCGGTTGCCTGAGGGACTCCGACACCAAGTACTCCTCTTGATGTGCAGGCTGCTCCAGGTCCAATACCAACCATTAATCCAGTAACTCCTGCATTCATTAATAGTTTTGCGACCTCGTAGGTAACACAATTACCTGCAATTATAGGGTAGTTAAGAGATTGGCATAAATCTTCTATATTTAATGATTCTTTGCCATTGATACCTAAGTGTTTTGTTGAAACTACTGTACCCTGCAGGAAAAATAAATCTAGATTTGCCTCTATAAGTGTTTTTTTAAATTTAATTGCTGCAAGAGGTGTTCCACTTAAAGCGGCAATACCACCATTAGCCTTAATTTCATTAATTCTTTGATGTATGAGCTCTTTTTTAATTGGTTCACGATATATTTCCTGCATAAGAGGAACAAATTCTTGTTTGCCAACTGAAGATATTTTTTTAAGAACTTTTTCTGGATTTTCATATCTTGTTTGAATACCTTCCATATTTATTACTCCAAGGGAGCCTAGCTTTGATAGTTGTATGGCTGCATTAACGTCTACGACGCTGTCCATTGCGCTAGCGATGATGGGAACTTCTCTTTTGATATTTCCAATTGACCATGAAGTGTCAGTTAATTCATAATCAAGAGTTCTCTCCCCGGGCACAAGAGCTATCTCATCAATACCATAAGCTCGTCTTACAGATCTTTTTAAACCAATTTGAATATTCGCCATTTAAATTCTTTTATTTTGAATAAGTTAACAACTAAAGGTGTAATAAGCCAATAATCTTTTAATAAAAAAAAGAAATATTTATTATTTGAGCAAGTATTGTGAGTATTTGAAAATTTTTTAAAAATTATTTTTGATTCAAAATTGCAATCTTTCATTATTATTAAGTAAAAGATTTCTATATGGCTGATAATCCTGGCACTGAAGAAAACGGTTTAGATGAAGATAACAATCGTATCATTCAAACTGATTTGAGAAATGAAATGTCTCGTTCATACTTAGAGTATGCAATGAGCGTGATAGTAGGGAGAGCTTTGCCTGATGCGAGGGACGGGCTTAAACCTGTTCATAGGCGAATTTTATATGCAATGTATGAATTAGGTTTAACAAGTTCTAGGCCTTATAGGAAATGTGCAAGAGTTGTAGGAGAAGTTTTAGGGAAATACCATCCTCATGGTGATACTGCAGTTTACGATGCCCTTGTGAGAATGGCTCAAGATTTCTCTATGAGGATGCCCCTTATTGATGGACATGGCAATTTTGGTTCAGTTGATAATGATCCTCCTGCTGCAATGAGGTATACAGAATCCCGTCTTCAGTCTTTGACAGATGAAAGCCTGCTTGAAGATATCGAGTCTGAGACAGTCGATTTCTCAGATAATTTCGATGGGTCTCAACAAGAACCGACTGTTTTGCCGGCAAGAATTCCTCAACTACTTCTGAATGGATCTTCCGGTATTGCGGTTGGTATGGCAACAAATATACCTCCTCATAATTTAGGTGAATTAATAGATGGCCTAAAGGCCTTAATAAAGAAACCTGAAATGGATGAAAAAGAATTATTTGAATTAATAAAAGGTCCTGATTTTCCAACAGGTGGACAAATTCTTGGAAGGCAAGGAATTAAAGAGACTTATGAATCAGGGAGAGGATCAATCACGATGAGGGGAGTTGCTGATATCCAGCAAATCAAGTCTCCAGGCAGAGCTGAAAAGGATGCAGTTATTATTACTGAATTACCATTTCAAACAAATAAAGCTAGTCTAATTGAGAGAATAGCTGATCTAGTAAATGAAAAGAAATTAGAGGGTATTTCTGATATAAGAGATGAAAGTGATAGAGATGGAATGAGAATTGTAATTGAACTAAAACGTGACGCTTACCCCCAAGTCGTACTTAATAATCTTTTTAAATTGACGCCTTTACAGAATAATTTTAGTGCGAATATTTTAGCTTTAGTTAATGGAGAGCCTACAACACTATGTTTGAGGAAAATGTTAGATGTCTTTTTAGACTTTAGGGTTGAGACAATTAGAAGAAGAACCGGTTTCCTTTTGAGAAAAGCAGAGGAAAGAGACCATATAATTCAAGGTTTACTTTTGGCATTAGGTAGCCTAGATCAAATTATAAATCTAATAAGAGGAGCAAAAGATACATCCACTGCAAGAGAAAAATTGCAGTTAGATCACGAGTTATCTCAAATTCAAGCTGATGCAATTTTGCAAATGCAACTAAGAAGATTAACAGCTCTAGAGGCCGATAAAATTAAAGATGAACATGATGAACTTACAAAAAAAATTGAAAAATTTAAAAATATTTTAGGAGATAAAGAAAAAATCTTTGAAATAATTCTTGAAGAATTAGATAAAATTTATGAGAGATTCAATTCTCCAAGAAAAACTGAAATATTAAATCTAGGTGGAGGATTAGATGATATAGATCTCATAGCAAATGAAAGATCTGTGGTGTTGTTAACTGAGGCTGGATATTTAAAAAGGATGCCAGTAAGTGAGTTTGAGTCTACAAGCAGAGGTTCTAGAGGTAAGGCTGGTACCAAGAGTCAAAGTGATGATGATGTTAAATTGTTTATAAGTTGTAACGACCATGATACTCTCTTGCTATTTAGTGATAGGGGAGTTGCATATGCATTGCCAGCTTATAGAGTTCCATTAAGTAGTAGAACTGCCAAAGGAACCCCATCTGTGCAACTTCTGCCAATTCCAAGAGAAGAAAAAATTACTTCTCTATTATCAGTGGAATCTTTTGAAAATGATAATTATCTTTTAATGTTGACAAAAGGTGGTTTCATAAAAAGAACTCCGCTGTCAGCTTTTTCCAAAATCCGTTCTAATGGTTTAATTGCTATAAGTCTAGAAGATGGAGATGCTTTGACTTGGGTGAGATCTTCTAGTGAGGGGGATAGTGTTTTAATTGGGTCAAGTCAGGGGATGACTATTCATTTTAGGCTTAATCATATTGAGCTTAGGCCTTTAGGAAGAACGGCGAGAGGAGTAAAGGCTATGAATTTAAGAGATGGCGATAGTCTTGTTTCAATGGATGTTTTAACATCTGAACTTGTTGAACAATTATCAACTTTAGATTGTGATGATGAAGAGATATCTGAGGAGGAAAATACATCATCAGAAGGGCCATGGGTATTAGTGGCTAGTTCATTTGGGTTAGGGAAAAGAGTTCCAGTAACTCAATTTAGATTGCAGAAAAGGGCAGGGATGGGATTAAAAGCTTTAAAATTTAGGATTAAAAATGATGTACTGGTAGGCTTAAAAGTTCTTGGAAAAGGAGAAGAGATTCTTTTAGTTACTGAGAAAGGGGTAATTGTAAGAACGAGTGCTGATAAAATTTCGCAACAGTCAAGAGCAGCAACAGGAGTTAAATTACAAAGACTTGATGAAGGAGATCATTTGGCTGAGGTTGTACTTGTCCCTCATGAGCATATTGATGATGATCAAAATAGTGAGAATGAAGAATAATTTATCAATAAATTATTTAATCTTTAAATGAAAGATATGGAAATCTTTGATATTTTGATTTTAGGTTCTGGACCAGCGGCTTTATGCTTAGCTGCTGAACTTGCAAGTCAAAATTTAAAAATTAGATGTATCTCTACGAAATCACCATATGATAAGTGGGTTAATACTTATGGGATATGGGCTTCGGAATTAGAAGAATTAGGTTTAGAGTCGCTTTTATCTCATAGATGGTCAAAAACGGTTAGCTTTTTTGGAAATGGACTTGACGATAGAGGTAATGCCCCTACAAAACATAATTATGATTATGGGTTAATTGATAGAGAAGCTTTCCAAAATGAATTATTAAAAAGATGTAAAGGTATAGAGTGGTTGAATGATACAGCTATTGAAATTTCTACCCTAGAAAAAATCTCTGAAGTTATTTGTCAATCAGGAATTAAATTAAAGTCAAGATTAGTAATAGACGCCAGTGGTTATAAAAGTAATTTTATTAAAAGGCCTCAAACTAAAGAAGTTGCTCAGCAAGCAGCTTATGGAGTTGTAGGTAGGTTTTCATCTCCCCCAGTGGAGAAATCTCAATTTGTTCTTATGGATTACCGTTCAGATCATTTGAGTGAAGTAGAACTTAAGGAACCTCCATCATTTTTATATGCTATGGATTTAGGAGAAAATGTTTTTTTTGTTGAAGAAACATCACTTGCTAGTTACCCTGGGTTGTCTACAGAATACCTAAAAAAGAGATTAATTAATAGGTTAGAAAATAAAGGGGTCTTCATAAAAGATATTCTTCATGAAGAAAATTGTTTATTCCCAATGAATCTACCATTACCTTCAAAAAATCAATCTATTTTAGCTTTTGGAGGTGCAGCTAGTATGGTACACCCTGCATCAGGATATATGGTGGGATCTCTTTTGAGAAGGGCACCAATGTTAGCTGAGAAGTTGTCAATATATTTGGAAGATCCAACTCTTAGTTCTATTGAATTAGCCAAAAAAGGTTGGGATATTCTTTGGCCTTATGAATTAACCCAAAGACATAAACTTTATCAGTATGGTCTGAAAAGATTAATGAGTTTTGATGAGAAAATGTTAAGAAGTTTCTTTTTAAATTTCTTTCAATTATCTACAAAAGAATGGTCTGGATTTTTAACAAATACACTTCCTCTTCCTAAATTGATTTTTGTTATGAGCAAAATGTTCTTAAAATCTCCACTAAAAATAAAGCTTGGAATGCTAAAGATTAATTAGTATCTTCATCTTTCCAGTCTTCAATATTAATATCAGGAAATATTTTATCTTCATGTTCTATATTCTCTAAAAAATTAAAGTCAATATTATTATTTTTAAGGAAATCAATTAATCTCCAGAATCGTGAAATATGCCTTTCAATTCTTTCTTTAGCAAGTTCTGTTGTTGTTCCTGCTCGGAGTATAAAACTCCAATCCGATGACTCTGCTAAAAGTAATTCTCTTGCTGCTTGGTTAAAAATTCTTTTTGCTAGTTTATTATTTAAATCATATTTAGACATTTCAATAAAAGTTGTACCTGCTTTAGTAATTTCAGGGACTATCCACGCATTTTTTTCATTTAGCCAATAGTTATGGTAGCCACCTTGACCCCAGCTTGATGAGGAGGGATTACATATTTGAATATTAGGTTTTTGAGATAAGATTTCTTTTAAGTGGGTTAATTTTATTGAATACTTAGAGGCTTTTAAAAAAATATTTTGTAAAAAAATTGGTCCCTCGTACCACCAATGACCAAACAATTCTGCATCAAATGGAGCTACTAAAATTGGAATGAATGTTTTACTTATTTTTAAATTCTTTAATTGTTCTGATCTTTGAGATAGATATATATCTGCATGTTCTTCAGCCTTATTAATCGCTTTATCTTCTAAGTAATAATCTTTTTCTCCCAAAGAGACTGAATTATTTGTTATTCGATGATATTTTAACCCTAGTGGCCTTTTGGAGTTGATACCTTTTTCAATTAATTTTGATAGAGGGAGTTCCCATCCAAGATCTTTATGGAATTCTCTGTAAGAAGAATCTCCGGGGAACCCTTCTCGTGATGACCAAACAGGTAGTGTTGATTGGCTATCTCTTCCAAAAAAAGCCACTCCTCTCTTTGAGCAAATTGGCGCATAAACTCCATATCTCGGTCTTGGTTTAGCATTTAAAATTCCATGTCCATCAAGTACTGCATACCTTATCCCGCAATTAGACAGGACTTTATCTAAATTTTCATAATATGCGCATTCCGGAAGCCATATCCCAAGTGGTTTTTTCTCAAAAATATTTTTATGAAATCTGATAGCAGTTTTGATTTGTCCTATTACAGTCTCAGGATTTTCTCTGAGAATTGGTAAATATCCATGAGTAGCAGCACAAGTGATTATGTCTATATATCCCTTAATAAAGAGTTCTTTGAATTTTTTAACTAAATCGCCTGAGCACTCTTCCCAGAAATCTAATTGTTTATTAATATTTTTCCTTAGAAAATTAGTAAAATTTTTTTCTCTTCTAGGTAATTCTTCTAGAAGCTCCATTCTTGTGTTTATCCATTCAGGAAATTTACTTTGAAGTTGTTGGTCAATAAGGAGGCTAATTAGAGTAGGAGATAAGTTTATAGTTAGCTTTGTATTTTCTGGATCAAATTTTGAAGCATATTCTAGAGTTGTAAGTAATGGTATGTAGCATTCAAGAATTGCTTGGAATAACCAATCTTCTTCCAATGAATTTATTTCATTTTTTCTCACATATGGGAGATGGGCATGTAGAACTATTGCTAAATTCCCTAAATAATTATTATTTGAGCTATTAAGATTCATATTTCATAAATTTAAAAATTATTTAATTTTTGATTGTTATTTGATTAATATTTGAATTATTTTTTTTAAGAATACTTTAAGAAAGTTTAGAAAGTATTTTTAATAAAAATAAATTAACCAATATTTGCGCTTTTATAAATACATAAAATTGAATTTTATGTTGAATAATACTTGAATCTAGTAATTTTTTTTTAATTAACCTAATATATTAATAATTAAACAAAATAAATGGCCAAAGATCCTGGAAGAATATTGATCTTTGATACCACTCTTAGAGATGGTGAGCAATCCCCTGGTGCAAGTTTAAATTTAGAGGAAAAACTTGCAATCGCTCACCAACTTGCAAGATTAGGTGTTGATGTAATAGAAGCAGGGTTCCCTTTCGCTAGTCAAGGAGATTTCAAAGCAGTAAATAAAATTGCAGAAGTTGTTAGTGGAGAGAATGGTCCTATTATTTGTGGTTTAGCGAGAGCCTCTAGAAATGATATAAAATCTTGTTTTGAAGCATTAAGTCCTGCTCCAAAAAAAAGAATACATACATTCATCGCAACTAGTGATATTCACCTCACTCATAAATTAAAAAAATCTAGGAAGGAAGTTCTTTCTATTGTTCCAGATATGGTTAACTATGCAAAATCTTTTGTAGATGATGTTGAATTTTCTTGTGAAGATGCTTCAAGAAGTGAACCAGAGTTTCTTTATGAAGTTATTGAGCAAGCAATTTTAGCTGGCGCAACGACAATAAATATTCCAGATACAGTTGGTTTTAGCACCCCTAATGAATTTGGCCAATTAATTTCCGATATAAATAAATATGTTCCAAATATTCATGAAGCAGTTCTCTCAGTTCATGGTCATAATGACTTGGGACTTGCTGTGGCAAATTTCCTAGAAGCAGTCAAAAATGGTGCAAGACAATTAGAGTGCACAATTAATGGGATTGGAGAACGAGCAGGCAACGCATCTTTAGAAGAACTTGTTATGGCTTTGCATGTAAGAAAAAGCTTTTATAATAATTTTCTAAAAAGGGATATTAATTCTCCAACTCCATTAACAGCTATAAGAACTGAAGAAATTACAAAAACATCTCGTTTGGTTTCAAACTTGACAGGTATGAATGTGCAGCCTAATAAAGCAATAGTGGGAGCTAATGCATTTGCTCATGAATCAGGAATCCATCAAGATGGAGTTCTCAAAAATCGTCTAACATATGAAATAATAGATGCAAAAACTGTAGGTTTAAGTGATAATAAAATTTCACTTGGAAAACTTAGTGGTAGAAGCGCGGTAAGAGCTAGATTAGAAGAAATGGGATATGATCTAAGTAGAGAAGATTTAAATGAGGCATTTTCGCGTTTTAAAGAATTAGCTGATAGAAAGAGAGAAATCACGGATAGAGATTTAGAAGCGATAGTGAGTGAACAAGTTCAGTTACCTGAAGCCAAATTACAACTTAAATTAGTTCAAGTAAGTTGTGGAAATACTTCAAAACCTACTGCTACTATTACATTATTTGATACAGAGGAATTAACTGAAAAGACTGCCGTTGCGCTTGGAACGGGTCCAGTTGATGCAGTCTGCGAAGCTTTAAATACACTTGTAAATGTTCCAAATGAATTAATAGAGTTTTCCGTTAAATCTGTAACTGAAGGTATTGATGCTCTTGGTGAAGTAACCATAAGGATAAGAAATAAAGGTAAAATTTATTCCGGACATTCCGCCGATACTGATGTTGTTGTCGCTTCTGCAAGTGCTTATATAAATGCACTTAATAGGATGATTTTTTCTGAAAAAAAGAATTCGTTACATCCTCAATTTGATAATCTTGAGAAGCTTGATAATAAAATCGCTCAAAATTCTAAAGAATAAAGTTTTTGATATTCAGTTATCTTTTAACTAAACAGGTGCTATTGTTGTGTTAGTAGACTTGATATTAGATGAGTGAGAGGATAATAGGCTACTGGATTCTTTCTTGGATTGGATTAATTTCCAATATCATTGCGTTGCCTGTCATTGCATTTGTAATAAGTTTTGGTCCTCCTTTAAAAGTCGCAAATATTACTTTGGCAATAAGTTTGGGGTGGCCTGCAGCTATAGTTGGAATAGTTTCCTCAGCTGCATTGTTGGCTGAAAAGAAGTGGGGAATAACTCTTACTCTTATTTCACTCTCAATGGTAATCTCAGGTGCTCTGCCATACTCAATAGTCAGACTAATTAACCTTAGAGATTTTATAGGCCTTGGTGGCTTAACTCTTATAACATCAATTCTTAGTGTCTTAGCACTTCTCTATTGGTGCCTCCCTGTCCATAGAAAAAGAGTTAGACTTTAAAATTTTTATTATGAAAATGTATTATTTTTTGAGGTAGGGTACTGAATTCTTCTATGTCTAATTCTTTTCCATACGTTAAGAAATGATCTTTTAATAAGAAATATCTCAGCTTTTGATAAGTTACTTTCATTTAGTTGTCCATCAGCTTCTCTTGAAGTGACTATTTTTGATATTGTTTTCATAGCTTCTGAATCATCTGCATTGATATCCATAGCTCTCAAAGCAGCTTCACATCCATCAGCAAGCATTAGGATCGCAGTTTCTTTTGATTGAGGGATTGGTCCGTTATATCTAAAGTTATCTTCAGAAAATTGAATTTTTGATTGCTTGGCTTTATATAAAAAATATCCCATTTTTAAGGTCCCTTGATGTTCTGGAATAAAATTAGCAATAGGTTTCGGTAATCTATATTTTCTTGCAAATCTTAATCCCTCGTCAACGTGATTCTGGAGTATTCTTGCACTCTCTAAAGGATCATTCAGTTCGTCATGGGGATTATTTTTTCCATTTTGATTTTCAATAAACCAATTTGGTGCATGTAATTTTCCAATGTCATGATAAAGAGCACCAGTTTTAATAAGATCTATATTTCCACCGATCATTCTGGTTGCTTCCTCTGCTAATCCGCAAATTAATAAAGTATGCTCAAAAGTACCTGGAGCCTCAATAGATAATTTTCTTAATAAAGGTTTTTCTTGATCAGCTAATTCTAAAAGTCTTGCATTTGTTAATAATCCAAAAGTCGACTCTATTATTGGCATGATCAAAATCGTTGATAATAATAGAATTGCAAGAATAAAAGAATCAGAAAATATATCGCCAGACTTTAAAATTTTATTTTGAATAGTAAATATAATAGTATTTTTATAATTATCACCTCCTATCAAAAATAGTTGGCTCAAAAAAGCTCCAAAAGGAACAAGGATTGATATTTGAAGTAATTGTGCTCTACTTCTTATTTTCCCTCCCAAGATTGAAACTACACATGAGGAAATGAATGTAATTAGTAATAAATAATTATTTAATCCATCAATATTCCCAGGCCAATTTATACAAGCTATTGATACCCAAGCTAAGGCTGTATTAGTTCCCATTCCTTGCGAAATAATTAATGCCGGGGGGACAATTATTGATAAAGGACTTAAATAGCTTGAATTTAGCTTTATAGCTTGAACAATAAATAATAAACCAATAATCAAGACAATTTGCCTAGAGTTAATCATTGGATTCTCCTTTTGAGCGATTAAAATTAAAATTCCGCAACAGAAGAGGATTTCAGAAAAAGTTAGAAACCATGAAGAAATTATTTCTGTACTAAGCTGTTCTGGAAGTAAAAGTTTATGCGATGAAATAATAGATATAACGATACAAAGCATAAAAATTACTAATTTATCAATTTTTATAAAATTTATCGGTTCGCGATAAGGAGACTGACTTTTAAACCAGAAATTACTAAATTTTTTTATAGAGGTTGTAAGCTTTTGCACAAATATAATTAAATCATTTTTCTTTGTTTAAAATTATAGACATGCTTAGTAAAAAAGGAGAGTTTTTCTAATGTCAATAAAATTAGATGGTAAAAAATTATCCTTAGAGATTCAAGAAAGATTAAAAAAAGATATATCTTTTTTCGTAAAAGAGGGAATTAGGCTTCCCACTCTTGCAGTTATAAGGGTTGGTGATGATACTGCAAGTGGTGTATATGTTAATAACAAAGAAAAAGCTTGTGCAAGGATTGGAATTAAAAGTTTACTTTTTCACTTAAATCAAGAGGTAACGTATCAAGAAGTTGAAGAATTAATTTATAAATTAAATTCAGATGAAGGAGTAGATGGAATATTATTACAATTGCCTTTACCTCCTCACTTGGATTCAAAGAAATTGATCAGCATGATTTGCCCAAGCAAAGATGTTGATGGATTACATGAACTTAATGCAGGTAAATTAATTAAAGGGGAAACAAGTTTGAGATCTTGTACTCCTGCAGGGATTGTGAATTTATTGAAATCTCAAAAAATACAAATTGAAGGTAAGAGAGTAGTAGTTATTGGAAGAAGTCTTCTTGTAGGGAAACCAATTGCTCTTATGATGCTAAATTTAAATGCAACTGTGACCATTGCACATTCAAAAACCAAAAATCTAAAAAGCATATGTAAGGAGGCTGATATTTTAATAGTTGCAGCAGGGAAGCCAAATTTTATCGACTCGGATTATGTTAAAAGTGATGCAGTTATAATTGATGTTGGGATACATAGATTAAAAAGTTCAAATAATAATGGGACTCAATTGTGTGGAGATGTAATAATAAAAGATGTAATTTCTAAAATATTTGCTTACACCCCCGTACCTGGAGGAGTGGGCCCAATGACAGTTACTATGTTGTTAGTCAATACAATATTTAGTTGGCAATTACGGTGTAGTCTTAATTCAACTGTAAAGGATCTTTTACCATGAAACAAACCATTAATTTATACTCTCCTAAATTCAAATAATGACTCAGATTATTGCTTCAAATTTTGATTTTGAAAAATATTTAAAAGAGACTAAGAAAGTGGTTGAAGAAGCTCTTGATTTTTCATTAGCACCAGAAGAGCCAGAAATTCTTAGAGAATCAATGAGGTATTCTTTATTAGCAGGTGGAAAAAGAATAAGACCAATTTTATGCCTAGCTTCTTGCTCTTTGGCGGGTGGAGACCCTGCTTTAGCGGTACCAACAGCAGTAGCCATCGAGATGATCCATACAATGTCTCTAATTCATGATGATCTTCCTTCGATGGATAATGATGATTTCAGAAGAGGACGTCCCACTAACCATAAAGTTTATGGAGATGCAATAGCCATACTTGCTGGTGATGCTTTATTAACAAGGGCTTTCGAGATGGTTGCTTTAAGAAGTCCAGGTGTCGAACCTGTTAGGCTTCTCAATGTTGTTGGTGAGTTATCAGTTGTGGCTGGAGCCCCTGGCTTGGTGGGTGGACAAGTTGTCGATTTAGAATGTGAAGGTAAGAAAGTAGATTTAGAAACTTTAGAGTATATTCATTTGCATAAGACAGGAGCTTTATTAAAGGCCTGTGTGAGAACTGGAGCAATGATTGCAGGAGCTGACGAAAATTTACTTAGAGCTCTTACAAACTATGCTGAAGGTATTGGGCTGGCATTTCAGATTATAGATGATATTCTTGATTTAACTTCTAATAGTGAAACTTTAGGAAAAACAGCTGGGAAAGATCTTCTTGCAGATAAGACAACTTATCCTAAGTTATTAGGAATGGAGGAATCAAAAAAAAGAGCCCTTAATTTAGTAAAAAAAGCTAAAGAAGCAATAATTCCTTGGGGAGAAGATGCAAAATATTTGATTTCACTAGCTGACTTTATTACAAATAGGGATAGATAATAAGTTTTACAAATGACAGAGTTTAGGGAATTATTAAATAATAATTTACTCTTCTGGAGCATATTTTCCTGTCTTTTAGCTCAATTTCTTAAAATCTTTTTTAACTTTTTCTCAGAGAAAAAAATTAGATTTGGAATTATTTTTGAGACTGGAGGGATGCCTTCAAGTCATGCCGCTTTGATTTCTTCAATTACTGCTGGTTTGGGATGGGATATGGGTTTTGATCAGCCAATCTTTGCACTTGCAGTAGCAATTTCTCTAATCGTAATGTATGACGCTAGTGGAGTCAGAAGGGCTGCAGGATTCCAAGCGATTGAAATAAATAAGCTATCAAAGAAAATAAATACAGAATCAGCAATCCAATTAAAAGAAAAATTAGGTCATAGTAGGTTAGAAGTTTTTGTAGGGAGTATCCTAGGACCTCTCATTACTCTTCCGGGAATTGAGTTTGTTGGCTCTCCACAAAATATCATTGATAAATTAATAAATTAAAGTTTCCAAATTCTAGTTTTCTTTCTTGAGATTGTTTAGAAAATTTTTTGTAGCCTCTTGGTTGCTTGGCAAGTGTAGATGAATCCAGCTTGCATGCAAATCTTTATTTGCCCACCCTTCTTTTTTGTATTTTGTGCCCCAAGATTTTATTTGCCAAGGAGATTTGAATGAAGTTTCTTTGTCTAGGCATTTGGTTAATTTAGAGGTACCAGTTTCAATTTGCCAATAATGAAATTCATGACCTCTGATGATTTGGTTCTTTTTAATTAATGGTGAGTTTTTGTAACCTTTAATATATCTGTATCCAACTGAAAGATTCCCTTCTCTTGAACTAAATGGCAATATACCTGCCATCTTAAATATTTCTCCTTTTTTATTTACTATTGAATTTCCTAATAACATCATTCCTCCGCATTCGGCATAGATAAAACCTTTCTTATAAAATTTTCTGAGAGAGTGTAAACTTTTCTTTGAGTAACTAAGTTGATCAGCATATTTTTCTGGAAATCCACCTGGGATTATCAATGAATGAGCTTCTTTTGGGATTTCTTCATCTTTAGATATATTCCATGGAAGCGAAAGAATTCCCAGTTCATTAAGATATTCTTTTGTTTCTGGATATTGAAAATGAAAGATATTATCCTCAGCTATTGCAATAGGCTTGTATTTATTTTTTACTAGATAGTTTTGATAATTAAGTTTTTTGAATTCATTTTTTTTAGTTTTTAAAAATTTAATTAATAATGGAAAATTTAAATTTTGTTCAGCGAAATGAGAATAGTATTGTATATTAATCTTCTGATCAGACTCATATGGAGAGACCAAACCAAGATTCCCTCGAGATAATTTTATAATTTCATTGGAAGGCAAGAAGCCAATAATCTTAACTTTTTGAGCTTGAAAAACTTCCATTATTAATTTCTTATGCCTTATAGAGTTAACATTATTAAAAACAATTCCTTTAATAGAAATTTCTTTATCTAAGTCCTGAAATCCTTTAAATATAGCCAAGAGAGATCTAACTTTTCCTTTTGCGTCGATTATTAAAATTACGGGTAGATTAAGTATCTTTGCTATATGGGCAGTACTAGAGTAATTTGTTGAACCTAATCCCTCAAATAAGCCCATCGCTCCTTCAATAAAAGCTATATCTGATGACTTTGCATTATCAAAAAAGGTTTTTTTTACCCATTTTTCACCACACATAAAAACATCTAAATTTCTGCATAATGGATGGCCTATAGAGCTAAGTTGTTGTTGATCAAGATAATCAGGACCTACTTTAAAGCTTTGTAATTTAATATTATGGCAGAAAGCCCAGCATGCTATTAAAAGTGATAGTGTAGTTTTCCCTTCATTAGTTGAAGGTGCCGATATTATACAAGACATTTTTAAGTTACTTGTTCAGATTATTAAAAATTTCAGATGCAATATTAATTGTATTTTCAAAAAGAGGACTCGTATTTCCTCTGCTACTAGCTAATAGTTTGCTTACATCAGATTCATTTGTGTAAAAAGAGTTTGGGACAACTTCTTCAATAAGATGCATATCAGCCATTCCGCCAGCCTCTAATCTCATGCATTCAGCAGATTCTGATCCAAGAATAATACATGTATTTTTTTTTGGATCTTTACTTATTTTTGAAATTAATCTTAGGCCAATTACTTGACCAGAGTTAATACTTGGATTTCCTACAGGTAATGGATTTATTGTTGCGGAAATATTCTCTCCATTATCTCTGGAAAAAATTATTTTTACTGAATCATCAGTTTTTAAGGTTTCTATAAATTGCCAATTTAATTTATCACTCACCCAAGAAATTAGAAATAAAGCTTGAATGATATGCTGGCCTTCGATATCAACATCAATTTCTGAAATATGATCAAGGATATTTCTTCTAGCGGGGGGATCAAAAATCATAGCTAAAGATTCTCTCCAACTTTTTAGTCTTACCCAATTCAAATCATTTATTGCTTTATTCGTGTTAATCGAATTTTTAAGAATATTTAAGCATCTTTTTGTGGAACCATTTGCAGTATCGATAATTAATCTCTTTCCATCCTTTGCAAAATTATCAAAAATCTCAGGTGAATCATCTAGACTGCTATTCCACCAAAGCCATGAAGGAAGATCATGAATTTCTAAATTTTTTGTAATTTTGAGCCCTTCAGAAAGGATATAATTGGCTCCTCCTCTAATTACAACTAAATCTCCGCAAATAGTTTGATTATTTGCATCATCGCTTAGAGGGCAATACGCAGATACAAATGTTTTTAATTTTTTATTCTCTGATAATGTTGGAGCTAATGTAATTATTCTTCTTGGATTTAGAGTACTAATGGAAGATTCAAAAAATTGTCCTCTTAGGTCCTCACTGGAATTATCCGTCGAATCAATATCTATTAAATTAATTAATTCTTTACTGTATAGAGAGGTTGATAAGGGTAGACCTTTCTCTAGGATCATATTTTTTGCAGTATCAATTATCTCTTTGCTTAAATGACCAGTTATGGGACCATTTATTAAATTTCTTTTAACTAAACTTTGTTCAAGCCATGATGGTTGCCAGACAGTAAGAGAGAATGTATTCGCTCCTGAATTATATTCATCTTCAGATATCCATAATTTTTCTAAATATTTAGATATTTCCTGAGGAGGCAGTTCAAGGGGGGTTTGGAGAGTTAATTGAGGTTTCATTTTTTAATTCTAAGGTCTGCGCCAAAATATATTATCTTTGGCAAGTAATTGGTCAGCTTCAGAAGGCCCCCATGTTTTAGATTCGTATTTATAAATTGGTAGTTTCCAAGGAGAATTTTCCATTAATTCAATCAAAGGGGTGTAGAGTCTCCACGCTGCTTCAACCTCATCACTTCGTGTGAATAATGTCGGATCTCCCAGCATAGAGTCTGCAAGTAATCTAACGTAACCTTCGTCTGAAGGCTCACCAAATGATTCATCATATGAGAACTCCATCTCAACAGGCCTTGAACGCATCCCTGAGCCGGGAGATTTAACTTCAAATCTAAATGTAGCCCCTTCATTTGGTTGTATTCTTATGACAAGTTGGTTGGGGGAAGGGTTTATAATAGTTGATTCAAAAAGGTGCACTGGAACATCTTTAAATGTTAAAACTATCTCACCTAATCTTTTTGGAAGCCTTTTACCTGTTCTAAGATAAAAAGGCACACCTTGCCAACGCCAATTATCTATAAAAATTTTTGTTGCAATATAAGTTTCCGTAGTGCTATTTATATTAACTCCATTTTCATCTCTGTAATCCTTTAATGGATTTATATTATTTCCCCCTTTACCATATTGTCCTCTAACACAACACTCCCAAGGTTCCTGCTCATTCGCAAGTTTTGCCGCCTGAAGTACCTTGGCCTTTTCATTTCTAATAGCTTCAGGATCAAATTTACCTGGGGGCTCCATAGCAGTTACTGCTAGCATTTGAGTTAAATGATTTTGTAACATATCTCTTAAAGCACCAGAATTTTCATAATAACCTGCTCTATCCTCGACTCCTACCGTTTCTGAAGAAGTGATTTGAATATTGGAAATATAATTTCTATTCCAAATTGGCTCAAATATAGTATTTGCAAATCTTAATACAAGTATATTTTGGACAGTTTCTTTACCAAGATAATGATCTATTCGATATATTTGAGTTTCGTCTGCACAACTTTGAACAATCTTATTAAGCTTTCTTGCGCTTGAATAGTCTCTTCCAAATGGTTTTTCAATAACAATCCTACTTTTTTTGGGATCCTCTAATAATCCTGCATTTTTAAGAGCTTTGCACCCATTTCCGTAAAAACTAGGGGCGACAGATAAATAGAAAGTTTTATTTCCATGCGTAGCTTGAGATTTATCAATTTCTATTAATCTTTTTGAGAGCCTTTCAACATGTTCAAATTGCTGTAAATCTACTGGCTCATAAAAAAGATATTCTGAAAATTGTTCCCATTCTTTTTTATTAAAAGCAATTTTATCTTTTAACTTCTCACTCATTTTTTGTTTAAATTCCTCGTCATCCCAGGGTCTTCTAGCACAACCAACTATTGCAAATTCGCTAGGTAACCTCCTTTGTAGAAAAAGTTCAAATAGAGCCGGGATAAGTTTTCTATGAGTAAGATCACCACTAGCTCCAAATATTATTAAGCATTGAGGAGAGATGACTCTTTCTTGACGTAAACCTATCCTAAGGGGGTTACTTACAGAAGGGTACATTTTTATTGTTAACAATATCTATAATTAAACTCATCCTAAAAATCAATTTAGGCTACAAAATGTGTCTAAATCAAAAATTTAATCAAAAATTTTCTAGTAAGTTTCTACATGCCAACGACCTGCTTTTCTTAATTGAGGTCTTAGTTCTGACCAATTAAGCCCTTTTTCCTCAGCTGCTTTTGTCATTGCTTCATCAATTCCAGGTTCCATCCCTTTTAATCCGCATAGGTAAATATGCGTCTTTTCATCTTCAATCATGTTGAAAAGCTCATTAGCTGACTCAAGCACTCTGTCTTGAATATACATTCTTCCACCTTTGATATTTTGCTGCTCTCTGCTTATTGCTTTTGTGTATTTAAAATTATTTGGGAAATTTTGGAGATATCTTTGCAGATCTTCTTCATAAAGAAGGTTAGCTGATTTTGGTGCGCCCATAAATAACCAGGCTTTACCTTTGAAATTCCAATTATTTTTTTCTCTCTCAGAGGGTTCAAACATCCTTCTTAAATAAGCTCTCATCGGTGCTATTCCAGTTCCTGTGGCAAGCATGACTATATTGGCATCTTCTTCATCTGGAAGAAGCATCTCTTTTCCAACTGGACCTGTTATTTTAACCTTGTCTCCAGGTTTTATATCGCACAAGTATGTTGAACAAATCCCGTTAATTGTTTGCCCATCTTTTTCATATTGAAGTTGCCTTACACATAAGGAAACAGTATTACCTTCAAAATTATCACCATGTCTTGTACTTGCGATGGAATAGAGTCTTAATTTATGAGGTTTTCCGTTTGAATCTTCTCCCGCAGCCATAATTCCTACGCTTTGTCCTTCGACATAATTAAGGGCTGGATCCCCTCCTGACAAATCAAACGTAATGTGATTAACTCTTCCAATGGCCCCATCTTTTAAAAGGCTATAATTTTCTTTGACAGTCCCGACGAAGGGAGTTTTAGGTCTATAAGTATTTACAGGAACATCTGCGTGTTTCATTTGCTTTAAAGTCTTTTGCTCAATTTTAGTCTTTTCTTTAGCCTTTGGAGGTACTGTTTTTATTTCTGAACTTAAAGATTCTTCAGATTTTAATTGAATTTCACTTTTATCTGATGTTTTTTCTATTTTTTTTGGTTCAGAAATTTTTTCTTCAACCTTTTTAGAGGAAACAACTTCTTTTTCTGTTTCTGCAGGTGAATTAGATTTATCATCAACCTTTTTAGGTGTGATAACTTTATTTTCAGATTTTTTTGGCAAAACAACTTTATCTTCCACTTTTTTGGGAACAGCAACCTTCTTTTCAACTTTTTTAGGAACTGGCTTGGTTTTAACAGGTGTATTTTTTTTCTCAAAATTAAGTGATCTTTTATTGAAATAGCTTCTTATAAACCAAAATAAACCTATTATGATTGGAATGTGAGCTAACCCACCTGCGATAACTTTTGCTTCCGAGTATGCCATTTTGTAAATTACTTTTATAAGAGGTTATCAAGTTGTACACAAAAATGTATTCAATTTACAAAAATGGTTACGTTTTGAGATCGGAATAATTTTAAATTTATGAGATTTTTCGAGAAAATAATCAATTTTTTGAGTATAGTTACTCAATAATAATTTTTTCAATAAAAAATATTTGATGAATTCCTCTCAAGAATCAAGTAATCAAATTTATGAATCTGATTACAAGACAATTGAGCAAACTATGGAAAGGCTCTCTGATGGAGCTAGAAGGCTTGCAGCCCAATTAACAACTACAGCAAGTTTTGATTCTTTATGGAAAGTTCTTACAGATTATGATCGTCTTAATCTCTATATCCCTAATCTTTTATCTAGTAAAGTCCTTTTTGTAAACCAAAAGAATATTCATTTAAAACAAGTTGGTGCACAAGATTTCCTAGGGATGAAATTTTCAGCAGAAGTATTATTAGATTTGTACGAGGAAAAAGAAAACGGTTTAATAAAATTTAATTTAATGAGAGGAGATTTTAGAAGATTTGAAGGGTATTGGAAAATAAAGTCAATTAAAAATTCAACTAAAAATTCTTTAATTTATGATTTAACAGTTAAAGGATGTCAATGGATGCCTATTGGAATGATTGAAAAAAGATTAAAAAGAGATCTTAGTGAAAATTTAATAGCTGTTGATAAACAAGCAAAAATTTCCGAATAGAAATTCTATTTAAAATATATAGCCCCAAGGGGATTCGAACCCCTGTCGCCTCCGTGAAAGGGAGGTGTCCTAGGCCTCTAGACGATGGGGCCTTAGGAAAAATAGCACTCTGGCTATTTAAAAAGTAAGGGTAAAGCTAACCTTTCGTCAAGTCTTGTTGACCTTTAGTTTGACCTTGCCATACTGGAACCGTGAAATGAAAACATGAACCTTCATTAATTTCAGATACAACCCATATTCTTCCACCATGGACCTCAACAATCCTTCTGCATACTGACAACCCAATCCCAAAGCCTGAAGTGCCTTCAGATGTTTGTGGTAACCTGACTTTATCTAAAAAAATTCTTTCTTGTTCATTCTTTGGAATTCCTGGACCTTTGTCACAAATTGTGACTTCTACCCATTGGTTTGTCTTATGAATCATTGTTATTTTTATGGATCCAGAGTCTTCGGAAAACTTTAAAGCATTTTCTATTAAGTTTAAAAATACCTGTCTCATCCTTCTTTGATCTGCATATACAGTAGGGAGATCAGAAGGAATATCAGTATCTATAACGATTTTCCTCAACCTCCAAAATTTTTCAAGTTCGAGTATCGCTTCAGCTGTAATGTTTCCTAACTCAATTTTTTGCGGATTAAAGAGTGCTTCCCATCGTGTAGTCCCAACCTCTAAAAGATCTTGGGATAAAAGTTCTATTTCTTCAAGCCTTCTTTTGATAACTTCTTGTAATTTCTTTAGGTTTATTTGCCCAAGTTTTTGACTTTGTATCGCCAAAGTTGCTGCAGTTAAGGGGGTTCTTAATTCATGTGCAACCATCCTTAGTAATCTTTCTTGGGATTCAATTCTTTTTGTTAATGTTTCATTCTCTTGTCTTAGAACAAGTAACTCATCTTCTAATAAGATTTCTTTTTGTGTTCTTATGGTATCAATTTTAGAAGCTTGTAGATTTATTCCAAGATTTTTTACTAACCCTTCTTGCTTCCATCTGGGAAGCCAAGTCATTAATTGTTTATAAATATTACTTCCAGCAAATATTTGCTTTGGTGAAGGTGAAACCTTTATAAGAGCTGGAATTGCGACTAGCCTATGCAATTCTAGTAACTCAGGTTGTTCAGTAGGATCTGAAATTTGCAAGGAAATCTTAAATTCGCGATTATCTCCCTCTAAATAATCTACAAGAGATCTGAGATCACCTCTGGAAAGGTGGCTCCTAGCAGCGACTAGAATTAGTTTTAGTTCTCTTTTGTCATTCAATAGACTTTTGGGAAGTGTTGAAAGGCTGTCAATGCTTATGAACACATTAAGATATTTATACTATCTTTACAAATAAGCTATGAAATAGATAGGTTTTATTTATAAATGATAGCTATTAACCAAAATAATAAGTCTGAATCGCCCAATCTCATTTCATCTAATATTAGTTTAGATAGTAATTTGAGGAGATGGTTCTCAAGAAATATCGGTCTTTGGAAATCACAAAGAACATATTTTCTAGAGGAAAAAGGTAAAACTTACAATATCTGCATGAATTTAAAAATAGATGCTTTAGAAAATAACAATGCCTGGCAATCTCATTATAAATTTACATGGTATCCATCCAAAAAGTATAAATTTTTTGATGAAAATCCTCAATTTAAAGAAAGAGGAGAAATGCAAGCATATCTTCAAGGACATCAGTTGATCAGAGAACAATTCTATCTAAGTGAGGATAAAG
>Ga0160422_10000648_pt1 | contig 21186 bp, 20 predicted proteins | sample Fk160mmetaG_FD_108192 | JGI IMG/M metagenome (GOLD analysis project Ga0160422, IMG submission 108192) | Marine microbial communities from the Central Pacific Ocean - Fk160115 60m metaG | ecosystem: Environmental > Aquatic > Marine > Oceanic > Photic zone | place: The Central Pacific Ocean...
AGAATCCTGATAATCAATAGCTGGATATCTTACACTTGACCAATTAGGTTCCTTCATAGTTAGCCATTTTTTGTAAGCAGCAAGTCTCCAATCTAGAAGCCATTTTGGTTCATTTTTCTTATTTGATATAAACTTAACAATTTCCTCATTAAGACCTTTTGGAGCAAAGTCTGAGTCAATTTCAGTTTCAAAACCATACTCATAAGGATCTTTAAAATCTTTTTCAGTTAATTTTTCTTGGCTATCTGACACTTTTTACTCCAATACTGTTTTATTAAAAATATCTTCAAAAAAATTTAAAAGATTAGTTATATGACTTTTTTTTGTTGCCCATCCAAGGCTAACTCTTATTGCGTTACTTGAAATTTTATCATCAATATTCATAGCCTCTAATACATGACTCTTTTTTACTTTTCCAGAACTACATGCTGATCCTGAACTGACTGAATAACCAGCCAAATCTAATTTCATTAACAATGTATCGGCCTTAATATTTGGAAATGCAAAAAGTGATGTATTTGGCAGTCTTTGTGAATTAAATCCAAATACAAAGCCACCAAAATTCTCAATATTTTTTTCTAAAATATCAATATATTCTTTTAATTTTTGGTTTTCAAAGCAAATTTCGTCAATTAATTTAGCGCATTCACCGAAGGCTGTTATACCAATTAAATTTTCAGTACCACCTCTTAACCCAAACTCTTGACCGCCTCCTAATGTTGTAGGAATAACTTTCTTAATATCTTCGTTTATAATTAATGCACCAGAACCAGGAAAACCTCCAATTTTATGAGCTGAAAGTGCCATAAAATGAATATCTAATTCATCAAAATTAATTTTTATTTTTCCATATGCTTGAACGGCATCACAAAATAAATAACTGTTATATTTTCTAACAATCTCTGATATTTTTTTTATAGGTTGAATAATTCCAGTTTCGTTATTTGCAAACATTATACAAACAAGGGCTGGCCCTTTTTTAAGCATAGATTCTAATTTATTTAGATTGATTATACCACTATTATCAACCTCTAAAATTTCAATAATGGAGTCAGTTTTTTTAGCTGACTCAAAAACCGCAATATGTTCAGTAGAATTTATTATTATTCTTCCGTTATTTTGGTTTAATGCAATATCAATCGCTTCGGTACCACCGCTAGTAAAAATTACATTATTTTCAGATGTATTTAATGAATTTGCTATATGTTTCCTTGAAGTTTCAATTAAATCTCTCATAGATCTTCCCTCTTCATGTACTGATGAGGGGTTACCATAAGACTTGTTAATGCTCTCAAGTAGATTAAAGGCTTCTTTCCTTATTAAGGATGAGGCGTTATAATCAAAATATATTCTTTCAGTTTCCATAAATTTAATAATCAAATGCTCTTGGTGGAGAGGACCTACCAATAACATTACCTTTAATAATATCCCTAAGAGAGATTTGACCTAAAAATAATTCAATATGCCTACTTAACTCATCCCACAAGTCATGTGTCATACACCTGCCGGACACTCCGGTGCAAGATCCTGACTTTGAAACACATCCTTTTGCTTCCATTTTTCCTTCAACAATATTTACAATATCTGCAATCATAATTTTTTCTGGACTCGCTGCTAATTTATAGCCACCATTAGGTCCTCTGACACCAATAACTAAACCTTCTCTTTTTAGTTTAAGTAATATTTGTTCTAAATAAGTCGATGAGATATTTTGTCTCACAGCGATATGAGATATTTTTACGTACCCCTTATCACCTTCCATAGCTAAATCTGTTAAAGCTAAGACCGCATACCTTCCTTTGGTTGTTAATTTCATCGCTACACCTATTTTTTTTTAAATTCTTATGCATCAATCCTATCAATGTGATAGAAGACAATTTAAGTAATTTTGAGTTTTAAATATATTTTCCGAGTAATTTTGTCAAGAACAAGGAAAAAAACAAATATTTTACTCTATTATCAAGAAACAAAAGGGGTCAGAAATAATATGCCAGAAGTAATATACAGCGGACCAGATGGTCGACTAGAAGGAAGAATACACACAGTAGAGGGAAGAAGATCACCTGTTGCACTTATTTTACATCCATTGCCTCAATTTGGTGGCAATATGAATAATCCAATTATCTACCACTTATATCAAACTTTTCTTAAAAGAGGTTTTTCAGTGTTAAGATTTAATTTTAGGTCAGTTGGAAAGAGTCAAGGAAACTTTGATCAGGGAATTGGCGAATTATCCGATGCTGCTGCATCCTTAGATTGGTTACAGTCACAAGTTCCAGACTCAAGAGGTTGCTGGGTTGCTGGATATTCTTTTGGGGCTTGGATAGCTATGCAGTTATTAATGAGAAGACCTGAAATAGAAGGTTTTATTTCTATTGCACCTCCTGCAAATATGTATGACTTTAACTTTCTTGCGCCTTGTCCATCATCGGGAATTATAATTCATGGACAAGAAGATAAAGTTGTTCCAGAAGAGGATGTTCAAAGATTAGCTGAAAAACTTCAAGCACAAAAAAATATTGAAGTTGAGTACGAAAGCATTCCTAGAGCCAATCATTTTTTTGAAAAAGAGCATGATATCTTAGTTAGTAAAGTTAATAATTATCTTGATACACGTTTAGTTAGTTCTGATTTTGATATAGGCTAAATTAAAAGGCTAAAAAATGTATAAATACAAATCAGATTTTCTAAAATTTATAAATGAAAGAGGTTTCTTGAATCAAGTTAGTGATCCTGAAAATTTGGATAATGCTTTTAATAAGAAAAAGGTTACCGCATATATCGGGTTTGATTGTACAGCTCCAAGCTTACATATTGGGTCTTTGATACAAATAATGTTGTTAAGACATTTACAAAATTTTGGTCACAATCCAATAATATTAGTTGGCGGAGGTACAAGTAAAGTTGGCGATCCCTCATTAAAGGATAAATCAAGGACCCTATTATCAGAGTTAGATATCAATGAAAATCTTCAAGGCATTCAAAAAACCTTCGGAAGATTTATTAATCTCAAAAAAAAAGGAACAAAAATAGTTAATAATAATGATTGGCTTGGAAAGTTAAATTACATTGATTTTTTAAGAAATGTTGGAAGTAATTTTTCTGTTAATAGAATGCTCTCCTTTGACTCAGTAAAGCTCAGATTAGAGAGAGAACAACCATTATCATTTCTTGAGTTTAATTATATGGTTATGCAAGGATATGATTTTTATGAATTGAATAAAAGATATGAATGTATTTTGCAAATGGGTGGCTCAGACCAATGGGGAAATATTGTTTGCGGTATTGATTTAGGCAGAAGACTCTCTGGGGCAAGTTTATTTGGCCTTACAACACCTCTTTTAACCACTTCATCAGGGAAAAAAATGGGAAAAACTGAAAATGGTGCAATATGGTTAAATTACGAAAAAGGAAAAAAAGATTTTTCAACCCATCCTCGTGATTTTTGGAACTATTGGAGAGACAAGACAGAGAGTGAACTTGTTGGTAAATGGATGAAATTATTTACAGATCTATCACTTGAAGAAATTAAGTACTATGAAAATTTAGAGGGTGAAGATGTAGAAAAGGCCAAAGAGGTTTTAGCTACAAAAATTACTGAAATTGTTCATGGAAAAGACTCAGATTGGAATAGTGATGAAATTTACAATGTTTCTAGAGAGTTGATTGAAAAAGGTATTGGTTTGTTAAGTTTCCTCTCTACTGAATTTCTTGATCTTACAAAATCCAATAGTGAGTCTAGAAGATTTATTAAGTCAAAAGCCATAAGGCTTAATGAATTGGTAATAACTGATGAAAAATATATTCTAAAACCATCAGATTTTAATAAAGATGGAGATTTAATAGTTTCGCTTGGAAAAAAGAAAAAAATTATTGCAAGAATTGAAAATTAATTTAGAAAACTCTCTGCAAAATTCCTGGTGCTAAAATTGAAAGAGGATTGCTTTGAATTTTAATTAATCCATCTTCGTCTTCATAAATTTTATACTTAATGCCTATTAACCCCTCTCCTTCATTATCACCTTTAAAAAGCCCCCCAACAAAAGGAATCTTGGATGGTACCCTATTAATACTTGCCAATGGTACAAGAGTTCCTTCAATATTAGTTAATTCTGAAAATCCATATACGCCTGAAATTGACATACCAAGAGAATTATCAAATATTGGTAAATCACTTTTTGCTTTAATAACACCGTCATTTATGAAAATTCCTTTTGAATTTATTTTTATTTCTGCAGATGCTTTTTTAAACTCTATACCAGAATTAACATCAAGGGTTAAATTTGGTATAGATATATTCAAAAGCTTAGCAAATATTGGTAGCTTTAATATTGAGAATTCATCTACATTTAGATTTCCTGAAAAAGTTTCAAAACCCTCAATATTTTCTATTAAAGCTGAATATTTTATAGGCCCACCTTTCAAATTGATATTTAACCCTAGAACGTCAATTAAACTCTCAAAATTCACTGCAAATAGTTCTATTTTTTTTGTATTATTATGCTCTGATGTCTCTCCGTAAATTATAGGCTCGCTATTTAAAAAAGCGCTAAAAGATAGTTCTTTAAGCTTATTTAATTTTTTGTCATAAGAAAATTCTGCATTTTTATAAGTAATATTTGATTTTGAATTTAGTTCATCAAAAAAAACATTAATTATTATATTTTCATAATTATTTGAGGGATCCATATTATTCAAAAGATTTGATAAGCCATCTCTTCCAATACTTATAACATCACCTAAAATCGATAACTCAAGAGATGAAGAAAAATTATTAGTATATTTAATTTGAAGGTTATTGGAAATTTTATCTATTGATGAATAAAATTTAAACTTTTCTAAATTCAAATTTAAAAGCCTATTATTTTTAAACTTAAAATCTCCTAAAATTTGTATTAGAGGACCTTCAACCTGAAAATTATTAAAATCAATCTCATTACTGTCTAAAAAAATTATATCACTCTTCAAAACCATTGATGAAAATCTTGGTTTAGCCCAATCTAATATATAAGACTCTATTTTAACATCTCTAAAATCAAGCAGCAGATCTCCTTTATTAAAGTTAAATGAATTTCCTACAAAATTTGCTTCAGTTTTAACTTTTCCTGTAAATTTTATCTCATTGTTAACAAGGCCATTGAGCATTTTCTCATCAATGTATCCTGAAAGTGAAATTGAGGTAGAATTATTTTTTTTCTTAAAATCTTGTTTCCAAACTAAATTTAAACCCTGTTTATTAGAATTTATTTCTCCAACTATATTAATTCCATTATTTGTTAGATTAATCGACAATAAATTGCTTGAAAAATTTCTTGAAAAAATGTCATTTATAATAACATCAGAAAGATTTATTTTTGAGTTAATTATAAATTCTTCAAATTTTATTTTAGATTTTAATGGAAAATCAAATTTAACTTTCAAATTAGAATTTGCAGAAATATTTTCAAGTTTTACCGGAACAAATCTTTTAAAATTTCTTGGATGTTGAAAGATAAAAATCATTACATCGTCAAGAGAACCTTTTGCATTTATTAATATTTCTGCAGGACCATGCCTTTTTAAAATTTCTTTAGCTATAAATTTGCTATCATATATATCTATAGATTTATGATTTTTTCCTAAAACTTGACCCTTTTCAAGGTAAACCTCAAATGATTGACCATTTAAAACTGCTTTTCCCATAGAATTATATATAGAGTCCATTTCTTTTAAAAAAGAAATAGTCATTTCATCAAAATTGAATTTTAAATTTATATGCTCCTTTCTAAGTTTTTTAGAAATTTTAAATGAATCTAATGGAATATTAGCCGTTAGAGATAAATTACTAATTATTCCATTTGTTAAATTTTTCTGAACCCAATTTTTTGCACCTCTTGCAGTATTTTCAGGCCATAGACTTTTGACTAACGATACTGGAATTTGTGTTCCATTAGCAAAAAGTTCTAACTTTTTTGAATTAATTTTGCCATTTGCTCTAATAATTTCTAAATTATTTTTTTTTGTAAATTTAATATTCTTATTTATCAAAGAAGAAGAAAATGAATAATTATAATCAAAGTTTATAATATCGACTAAATTTGTTTCAAATTCTGAAGATAATTGAAATTGTTCACTTTTTACCTTGTTAGTTAAATCAATTTTTATTTTTGCAATTGTCTTTTTACTATCAGTATCAATATAAAGAACTGCCTCTGAAAAACTATTATCATAGCCGTCTATTTTGTTTACTAAAAACGGTTTAATAAAAAATTCAATTGGTGTTATGTTGATAAAGGAAATGGATAACTGTAGAAGAAAAAAAGAAGTCGTAAAAATTAAAAATGAAAATATACTAGAGATAAATTTTATTATATTTTGATAAATTAAAAACATTTTAAATAAGTAGGAACGCTAATGACATTAGAATTAAAAATTAACGATAATATACCAAACTTTTCTCTCCCTTTAAGTGACGATACCTTATTTAATTCTGAAGAATTAAAAAAGAAATTATATATTATTTATTTTTATCCAAAAGATAATACACCAGGTTGCACTAATGAGGCTAAAGATTTTAGTTTTTTAAAAAAAGATTTTGATAAAATAGATGCGGAAGTAATTGGAATTTCAAAAGATTCTATTAAAAAACATAAAAATTTTATCGAAAAACAAGATCTTAAAATAAAATTAGCTTCTGATGAAGATGGTAAGGTTATTGAAAGTTTCGGTGTATGGGTTGAAAAAAAAATGTATGGTCGAACGTATATGGGAATTGAAAGATCAACATTTATAATCTCAAGTAATAAAAAAATATTAGAAATTTATAGAAAAGTAAAAGTTAAAAATCATGCAAATCTAGTTTTAGAAAGATCTAAGGAACTAATCTAAAATTTTATTTGATAAGGCAGCACCTAAAAAAGAGTCCAAACCACCATCCAAAACATTCTGTGGATTGGTATCTTCTACATCTGTTCTCAAATCCTTAACAAGTTGATAAGGTTGAAGAACATAAGATCTTATTTGATGGCCCCATCCAATTTCTGACCTACTGTCTAACTGTTCTTGAGAAAACTCTTCTTTTTTTTGTAATTCAATTTCATAGAGTCTTGCCTTTAACATTGACCATGCAGTTGCTTTATTTTTATGTTGCGATCTCTCAGCCTGACATTGAACAGCAATTTTAGTAGGAATGTGTGTAATTCTAACTGCGCTATCGGTAGTATTTACATGCTGACCACCTGCTCCAGATGATCTAAATGTATCAATTCTGCAATCAGACTCTTTCAAGTCTATTTGAATACTATCATCTATAACTGGATAAACCCAAACACTAGCAAAACTTGTATGTCTTCTTTTTTGCGAATCAAACGGTGAAATTCTTACCAACCTATGAATGCCAGATTCAGTTTTAAGCCATCCGTATGCATTATTTCCGTTTATTTTGATTGTAGCACTTTTTAAACCAGCTTCTTCTCCAGGATTTTTTTCAACTATATCAATTGAGTAACCCTTATTTTCACCCCATCTTATATACATTCTTAATAACATTTCTGCCCAATCTTGACTCTCAGTGCCTCCTGCACCAGGGTGAATTTCAAGATAGGTTGCATTCTTATCAGCTTCGCCAGATAAAAGTACTTCAAGACTACTAATTTTAGCTTTTTGTAATATTAAATTTAAATTTTTTATTTCTTCATTTCTAATTTTATTGTTTTTTTCACTCTCAGCTAACTCAATCATTAGAACAGAGTCATTTAAACTTTCTTCCAACGAAATACAATTTTGCATTGCCTCTTCAATATTTGACCTTTCCTTCATTACCATTTGAGGATTATCGTTTTCTTTCCAAAAATTTTCTGAGTCTATAATGGTATTTAATTCTTCAAGCCTTCTCTTCGAGACATCCCAGTCAAAGATGCCCCCTTAAAAGAGAAATGCACTCTTTAATTTCATCAATTATTTTTTGAATTTCATTTTTCATCTTAATTAGATATTACTTATAATTTTCATTAATTGCATCAACAAATTTATTAGCTAAAATTGACTGCCAGTTTTTACTTCTTAGATTATTTCTATCTTTATCATTTGTAATAAAGCCTAATTCAACAAGAACGCTTGGATAATTAGGTGATTTTAATACAGCAAAACCTGCGTACCTATGAGGCCTGTTTAATAATTTAGATTTTTTCCTAACATTATTGACCAAAATTTCAGCAAACTCAAATGAGGAGCGATTAGCTCTTTTAAAGGCTTGTTTAATTTGCCAGTCCTCTATTATATTTCTACTTTGAGTAAGATTTATACCTATCAATCCTTTTCTAGAAAAAACTGATCCCTTATTTTCTAGATTGGCAACTTTTTCAGCTTCTTTGTCCATTTTTTTTTCTGAAAGTGTATATACTGAAAAACCTCTAACATTATCCTTTTTTGAGGCATCCGCATGAATTGATAAAAATAGATCCGCACCTTTTTTCTTAGCAAATTCCACTCTATCATTAAGTTTGATAAACTTATCAATTTCTCTAGTTAAAAATACTCGATAACCATCATTTATTAATTTTTCTTTTAAGATTTTAGAGAAATTTAGAACAATATCTTTTTCATTTAATTTCCCTTGATATGATGTTCCAGGGTCTTTACCTCCATGACCAGGGTCAATAATAATAGTTCTTCTTTTTTTTGAAAGTTTTGATTGTTGAAAAGTCTTTTTCTTATTGTCTATTTTAGTTGATAAAATGATTTTATAAGCCTCTAACTCGATATAAAGCATCCTTTTTTTACCACTACTCGGCTTAAGTAATTTAGTTTTAATATTTTTAAGAGGCTTGTTAAGGTCAAAAACTATCCTTGAGATATCATTATTAAAAGATCCAAATCTTACCTCTTTTACTATTCCTTTATTTAGTGGAAGAGAGAAGTCATCTGAAAATTTAATTTTCGCCAAATCAACAACCAATCTACTCGGATTTTTTAGAGAGAAAACTTCATATTTTATAGGTTTATCACTTTCAATTATTAGTCTTGAGCCCTCAGAAATATTAATAATTCTTATTTTTGATATTTCAGATAATTCTCTTGAAAACAAATTCGATGAAGTAAAAACTGTAAAAAGCACTAATACAACTTTGAATATATTTTTATAAGATAACATATATTTTTTAATTATTTTGAATACTTTCTTGCCAAATCTATTAAATGAAATGTAAAAGTAAATAAGTTAATAAATTTAACCTAATTATATTTATAAATCTAATTTAATTTTAGATTAAGAAATTAAAAAATTAATATGCAGTAAATGGTTTTTATGAAAACCAAATACTAATAAAAAAATTAATAATCTGGAGGGATAATAATAAAATGCTAAATTTTAATATTAAAAATAGTAAACTTATTTTAACTCCAGGTTTTGGAGAAAAAATTAATGGCAAATCAAATTTTAATAGACGCAGTCCACCAGGAAGAGGTAAGGGTTGCAGTTACCAAAAACAGTCGATTGGAGGAATATGATTTTGAGTTTGACTCAAGGCGTCCAATACGAGGGAATATTTATTTAGCAAAAGTTACAAGAGTAGAGCCATCACTTCAAGCGGCTTTCGTCGATTACGGTGGTAATAGGAACGGCTTTCTTCCATTTGCAGAAATTCACCCAGATTATTATCAAATACCGGTAGCAGATAAAGAAGCATTACTAGAGAGTAATTCCAAAGAGCAAAACAATGACGAAACAGATGAGGAAATAAATGAAAATTCAAATGATCTTTCTCATGTTGAAGATCTAGGGGGTGATGATCTTGAAGAAATTGAAATAATAAATAAAAAAAGAAATAAGGACTTAATAAAAAATTATAAAATCCAAGAAGTTATAAAGAAAAATCAAATATTACTTATTCAGGTTTCCAAGGAGGAAAGAGGTAATAAAGGTGCCGCAATCACAACCTATACATCAATACCTGGAAGATATTGTGTTTTTATGCCAAATAGCACATCAGGAGGAGGTGTTAGTAGGAGAATTAAGAATCCAAAAGAGAGAAAGAAGCTCAAAAATACATTAGATAAGTTGAATGTTCCTGAAAAAATGGGGTTAATAATTAGAACAGCGGGTGCAAAAACCACATCTACAGAGATTAAAAGAGATTATAAGTATCTTACAAAAACCTGGGATAAAATAAAAGATAATACACTTTCATCACATGCCCCTTCATTAATTTATGAGGATGGAGGTGTTATACAAAGATCCCTAAGGGACCTCTATTCAAAAGAGATTGATAATGTCTTTATTGAAGGGAAGGAAACATATAAAATCGCGAAAAACTTTATGAAACTCCTTATGCCTAGTCATGCGGTAAAGGTAAAAGAATGGAAAGAAGACTCGCCAATTTTTCAAAAAAATAATATCGAGCAACAATTATCATCAATTTATGCTGATGAAGTATTTCTGTCATCTGGAGGATCATTAGTGTTGAATCAAACTGAAGCTTTGGTTGCAATTGATGTTAATTCAGGTAGTTCAACAAAATATCATAACATTGAAGAAACAGCTTTAAAAACAAATCTTGAAGCGGCTGAAGAAATTGCAAGACAGCTTAGATTGAGAGATATGGCTGGATTAGTGGTTATAGATTTTATCGATATGGAAAAATTTGCTAATAGAAGAGCTATTGAAAAAAAACTTAAAGAATCTTTAAAATCTGATAGATCAAAAATTCAAGTTGGAAAAATAAGTAGTTTTGGCCTTTTAGAAATGTCTAGGCAAAGAATAAGGTCTAGTATAAAAGAAGGCGTCTATAGCTCCTGCTCCAATTGTGATGGCACAGGACTTATTCGCTCAATAGATTCTAGATCACTTGAGTTATTAAGGACAATTAGTGAAATAAGTATTAGAGAAAATATAAAAAAAATTGATGCTGAAATTCCTAATGAAATATTAAATTATTTAGTGAATCAAAAACGAAATCTTCTAATTGATCTTGAAAATAATAAGGATGCTTCAATAAATTTTTATGGAAATGCTCTTCTCAGAGGGAATGAGAATAAAATTAGAGCTTTTGATTTAAATAATAATGAAATAAATCTTGATAAAATTATTAAAAATAATGACTTAATTGAAAATAAAAATGACTTAAAACAAAACAAAAAAAGAAGAAAAGGTAAAAATAATAAATCAAATAAATTAAATAATGATAATAAAAATAAAGAAAGTAAAAATATTGAGTCGAAAAATAATAAGAAGTCAGATCAAGATAATGTTACTGAAAAAAAATCAATAAGAAAAAAATCATCTAAAAATAAACAAAATATTGGAAATGCAAAAAAATCAAAAAAAGATGATAATAAAATTGAGAAAATCAAAGATGAAAATAAAATACCTTCAATAGAGGGTCTAAAAAAACAACGAGATGATGAAATACCAAAAAATGCAAATCATATTGGTGCGCCAATAAAAGGAGATGAAAAAAAAGAAAAGCCAAAGTCAGGTTGGTGGAATAAAGGTTAAAATAATTAATTTTTTGTAATTTTGATTTACTACTTTTTAATAATAAACTTTAAGCATGTATTATAAAAACTCAGGTTAATATTATGTTAATTTTTTTCAAAAAAAATAAATTTACTAAAATTGTCTTACTTTTTATTTTAATATTTTTTAGTAATACTATTAAAGCGAATATAATTAGAGATGCTGAGATAGAAAATTTCTTAACTGAAATGGCAAATCCAATTTTTGAAGCTGCAAATCTTAATGTAAATTCTGTTGATATTTATATCTTTAATGACAAAGCTGTAAATGCCTTTGTAGCATGTGGTCAAAAAGTATTTATAAATACAGGTTTAATCCAATCATTTGAAGATCCGTCTATGCTTAGAGGTGTTTTGGCTCATGAAACTGGACATATAGCTGGTGGGCATTTAGCTCGTTCTGATAAAGCTATGGAAAAAGCTCAAACGCCAATGATTGTTGGACTTTTACTTGGAATTGGTGCTGCAATTGCTGGAGATAGCGATGCAGCACAAGCATTGCTTCTTGGTAGCCAACAGATAGCAAAGGGAATGGTAGCTAAGTACTCAAGAGGTCAAGAATCAGCAGCTGATCAAGCTGCATTTCATTATTTAGAAAAAATTGAAAAATCTTCCACAGGAATGTTGGAAGTTCTCTACAGCTTTGCTAATCAAGAAGCTCTCAGTCCACGTCAACAAAAAATAAGGGTTAGAAGTCACCCTGTTTCTAGAGATAGAATTAGATCTTTGGAAGAGAAAGTTAAAAAATCTAAATTTATTAATAATAAGGATGAAGATGAATTAATATTTGAATATAAAATGATTCAAGCAAAATTAGATGGATTCTTAAATGATGCTAATGATATTGTAAAAAAAGGAAAAGATAATTCTGATCATTCCAAATATGCCTTAGCAGTTGGTCTTTATAGGCAAGCATTATTAAATGAATCTTTATCCGTTCTCAATGAATTGATTTTAAAATATCCGAAAAACGCATGGTATTATGAATTAAAAGGCCAAATATTATATGAGTCTGGAAAAATTGAAGACTCGATAAAACCTTATACAATAGCTTTAAGCCTGAAAGAAAAAGAACCTCTCTTAATGGTCGGATTAGCAACAGCATTAAACGCTCGTGGAAATAAAGGTGATGCAAAAAAAGCAATTAATCTTTTAAAAGAATCATTGAAATATGACAAAAAAAACTCACAAACTTGGTATCAATTAGCTATTTCTTATTCTGATATAAATAATATAGGAATGGCAGAATTATCATCTGCCGAAAGACATTTTATTACAGGTAATACAAAAATGGCATCATTTCATGCAAAAAAATCTTTAAAATATTTTAATAATTCTGATATTTTTAAACTGAGAGCACAAGATATTTTAATCGATGCAGAAAATAAATCAAAATTGAAGAGAAGATGTCCAGTTTAGTCAACAAAACAAAAAAAAGTTTACCTTACTTAGCAATAATCTTAATTATTCTAAATTTATTTTTTTTCTTCTCAACTAATCAGCAAAATACATTTGATGAAGATAAAATTGTAAAAATTCTTTCAGAAAATAGAAATATTTTGCCAAGAATTTTAGATAAAATTGAAGCCATTGAAGAACAAAATAATAAAAGAAATATCTCTCTTTATTATGAAGATTTAATCAGAAATGATTATCTTTTCTTAGGAAATAAAAATGGTAAAGATATAATTATTGAATTTTTCGATTATAACTGCGGTTATTGTAAAAGAAGCTTTCCTGAAATTATGGAACTAGTTTCAGAAAATAAAGATATCAAAGTTATATTAAAAGAGCTACCCGTTTTAGGAGAAAGCTCAATTTTAGCATCAAAAGCTTCTATTGCGTCACAGAAACAGGATAAATATTTTGAATTTCATCAGGAATTAATCAATTTTTCTGGTTTAATATCTATGTCAGATATTAAAAAAATTTCAAAAGAACTTGGAATTAACTACGAACAACTTCAAAAAGACATGAATAGTGGTGAGACTATATTATTAATTAATGAAAACTACAGATTAGCAGACCTTATTGGGGTAAGAGGAACCCCAGCATTTATTATTAATAATGATTTAATACCAGGGGCAATCGGAAAAAATGAAATGTTGAGGTTTTTAAATAGATGAAGAAAATTATATATATATTAAATGGTCCAAACCTTAATTTACTGGGTGAAAGAGAGCCTGAAATTTATGGCTCTGAGTCAATTGATGATATTCAAAAACTTACCGAGCAGTATGCTAAAGCAAAAAATACAGACATTATTTTTAAACAAACAAATCATGAAGGTGAGCTTATTGAAATGATTCATGATGCAAGAAAAAAATCAGATGGGCTCATTATAAATCCAGCTGGATATACCCATACATCTGTTGCCATATACGATGCATTATTATCGCTAGAAATACCTATAATTGAAGTCCATATATCAAATATTTACAAACGTGAGAAATTTAGACATTCTTCTTACGTTTCAATGGCAGCAAATAGCGTTATTAGTGGTTTTGGAATAGATGGTTATATTTTTGCATTAGAAAGTATGTTAAAAAATATTAAAAATTAAATATTTAAAGAGAGGTGAATATGACTGATTTTGATAAAGATTTAATTATTTCATTATCTAAGTTATTAGAAGAAACAGGCCTAAGTGAAATAGAAATTGAAAATAAAAATCTAGGAAGAATAAAAGTTGCTAAAAATTTGTTTAACTCAAATAATTTAACTTCATCTCCAAATAACATAAATAATAATATAAAGGCTAAAAAAGAAGATAGTAGTGAACAAAAAGATTTATCTAATGCAATTAGTTCACCTATGGTAGGAACAATTTATTTAAAACCTGACCCAGAGTCTGAACCTTTTGTAAATGAAGGCGATAAAGTAAAAAAAGGCGATACTTTGTTAATAATTGAAGCAATGAAAACTATGAATAATATTCCTGCCGATAAAGATGGGGTGATAAAAAAAGTTTTGGTTGAGAATGAACAACCAATTCAATTTGGAGACCCTCTAGTAATTATTGAATAACATGTTTGAAAAAATATTAATCGCTAATAGAGGTGAAATTGCAGTAAGAATTCTCAGAGCATGCAAAGATCTTGGAATTCAAACAGTATCAGTTTATTCTACTGCTGATAAAGATGCTATGCATGTAAAAATGGCTGATGAAAGTGTTTGTATTGGGCCACCTCAATCAAAGGAATCTTATCTTAATATACCATCCATAATCGCCGCATGCGAAGTTTCAGGTGCTGAGGCAGTGCATCCAGGGTATGGTTTTTTATCAGAAAATGCTAGCTTTGTTGAAAAATTAAGCGCACATAATATTGATTTCATTGGCCCAAAAGCTGATCATATCAAGACTATGGGTGATAAAATACTTGCTAAAAAAACAGCTGAGAAATATGGATTACCTGTAATTCCTGGATCAAATGGTGAAGTTAAAAATTATGAAGATGCAAAATCTATAGCAAAAAGTATTGGTTATCCAATTATTATAAAAGCTTCTGCCGGAGGCGGTGGAAGAGGAATGGTTGTTGTTTATAATGAAAAAGACCTTGAGGAATCAATAAAAAAAGCAAAAACTGAAGCAGATAAGTCGTTTGATAACGATACTGTTTATATAGAAAAATATCTTAAAAATCCTAAACATATTGAAATACAAATAATTGGAGATAACTCTGGGAATATGATACATTTAGGGGAACGCGATTGTTCAATGCAAAGAAGAAATCAAAAATTATTAGAGGAAACACCATCTAAAATAATTGATCAAAAAACAAGGGATTACATTGGAAATTTAACTGTAGAATCTCTCAAAAAAATTAAATATGTTGGTGCTGGAACTGTTGAATATTTATATGAAAATAACGAATTTTATTTCATGGAGATGAATACAAGACTTCAAGTTGAGCATCCTGTTACCGAAGAAATAACAAAATTTGATCTCGTAAAGGAACAAATAAGAATAGCATATAACTCAAAACTATCAAAAAATCAGAATGAAATTAAATTTACTGGTCATTCAATTGAGTGTAGAATAAATGCTGAAGATCCCGTTTCATTCATGCCAAGTCCTGGTAAAATTATTAATTTTCATGCACCTGGTGGTCCTGGTGTAAGAGTAGACTCAGGTTGTTATAGTGGAATTACAATTCCACCTTACTACGATAGCATGATAGCAAAATTAATAATTTATGGAGAAGATAGAGATGCCTGTATAGCAAGATTAGAAAGAGCTCTTGGAGAGTTCGTTATTGAGGGAATTAAAACTACCATCCCTTTCTATCAAGAAATACTTAAAGAAGAAGAATTTTTAAATGGTAATTATGATATCCATTGGGTAGAAAATTACATGAAAAATAAAAAGTAAATTTTTATTTATTATCCTCGACAGAAAATAATGCTTCTCCAACAAGACCTATCAAGTCAACTGATCCTTGAGTAAATAAGATCTCATCCCCACTTTCTAAATAAATATCATTTCCTCCTGGTTCAATAGAAATATAGTTTCCTCCCAACAAACCATCGGTTGTTATTTTTGCAGAACTGTCATCTGGTATTCGAATATCAGAATCAATGGACATTAATACTCTAGCCTGAAAAGTTATGTTATCTAGTTCTTGACTTGAGACGGTTCCGATTTTAATTCCAGACATTCTTATATCTGAGCCTAACTTTATACCATCAATTCTATTAAAAATCGCTGAAACATTGTAGTTTCCCTCATTATTTACTCTCATTGATTGAAATCCAAAAAATAAAAATATAACTGTAAAAACAATTACTACTGCCCCAATTAATGCTTCGAATGTATTTGATTTCATTGCTCGCTCTCCGGTGACCAAGATTCATAACTTTTATTATTTTTTTTACTGGCTGAGTTTTTAGGCGTATAAAAATTTTCAGTTCCAGTATTATTCATTTCATGATCTTTATACCACGATTTTTTCTTTATTTCATCTTTAGGAATTTCATTTGTTCTAGAGTGTATCCAGTCATGCCAATCAGCATTAATCTTTGAAGCATCAATTTGACCATTATAAATCACCCAACGATTTAGACCATTTTTCTTATTTAGATAATATTTATTTCCGTCCGCGTCAGTTCCAACAAGTTTACCATTTAATAATGTATATATTCTTGTACCCAGCGTTTGGCTGCTCCACCATGTAAAAATTTCTAAAAAAAAGTTTTTCATTTTATAATTTTCTTATTAATCATCATCTTCGTTTATGCTAATGCCAAGCTCATTCAATTGTTCGTTAGATACTTTTGAGGGAGCGTTCATAAGAATATCTTGAGCCTGTTGATTCATTGGAAAAGCAATAACTTCTCTTATATTATCTGAACCAGATAAAAGCATAACTATTCTGTCGATACCTGGTGCGATTCCTCCGTGGGGAGGTGTACCGTATTTAAAGGCATTATTCATAGCACCAAATCTTTTTTCTACTTCTCCTTGGTCATAACCAGCTATCTCAAAAGCTTTTAACAAAATTTCTGGTTTATGATTTCTTATTGCACCAGAAGATAGTTCAACACCATTGCAAACAATGTCATATTGAAAAGCTTTTATTTCAAGAGGATTTAGACTCTTTAGTGCGTCCATACCACCTTGAGGCATTGAAAAAGGGTTGTGAGAAAAATCTATTTTTTTGTTAACCTCATCAAATTCATACATAGGAAAATCAACAATCCAACAAAACTCAAAACTGTCTTCATTAATTAAGCCAAGATCATTGCCAATCTTATCTCTAGCACTTGAAGCAAATGTTAAAAATGTTTTAGGGACTCCACATATAAAAAATACAGCATCATTATCACCTAAACTAAATTTATTTTTTATAGCAGAGGTTTTTTCCTCCCCTATGTTCTTAGCTATTGGGCCAGATCCTGAACCATCTTTAAAAAATATATAACCAAGCCCCGGCTGTCCCTCTTTAATAGCCCATGAATTCATTTTATCGCAAAAAGCTCTAGAACCACCATCTTTTGCAGGAATTCCCCAGACCTTAACATTATCGTCTTTTTTTATTGATTCAGAGAAAATTTTAAATCCAGAGTCTTCGAATACATCTGTAACATCTGACATTTCTATAGGGTTTCTCAAGTCAGGTTTATCTGTAGCATATTTTGATATAGATTCAAGGTAAGGAATACGAGGAAAAGATTTTGTTATTCTCTTGTTGGAAGAAAATTCTTCAAAAAGATCTCTTAAGATTGGCTCAACAGTATTCAGCACATCATCCTGAGTTACAAAGCTCATTTCAATATCAAGTTGATAAAACTCACCAGGTGATCTATCCGCTCTTGCGTCTTCATCTCTAAAACATGGGGCTATTTGAAAATACTTATCAAAACCAGAGGCCATTAAAATTTGCTTAAATTGCTGAGGCGCCTGGGGAAGCGCATAGAAACTACCTTGATGAATTCTTGAAGGGACTAAAAAATCTCTAGCTCCCTCTGGACTTGAGGCAGTCATGATCGGAGTTTGAAATTCTAAGAAATCATTTTTGATCATTCTATTTCTGATGGATTGAATTACTTTCGATCTTAAAACTATATTTCCATGAAGTGTTTCTCTTCTCAAGTCTAAAAATCTGTACTTAAGTCTAATATCCTCAGGATAATCGGGTTCACCAAAAACAGGTAATGGTAATTCCTCTGCTTCAGACAATACCTCTAAAGTATCGACATAAACCTCAATTTCTCCGGTTGATAAATTTGAATTTATTGTATCATCATCTCTTTTTACAACTTTACCTGAAATTTTTATAACTGTCTCAGCTGTAATTTTTTCTGCTATATCAAAAGCTTTACTATCAGGATCGAAAACAAGCTGAGTTAAGCCATAATGATCTCTTAAATCAATAAAAAGTAATCCACCATGATCTCTTTTTCTATTAACCCAACCAGATAAATTTACACTTTTATCTACATCACTTATTTTTAATTCGTTACATTTATGGGTTCTATAATGATTCATTTAATTACCTTAAAATTATTTGAGCAATAGGACAATTTAAAAGTCTTTTGTCAAGGACAAGTAAAAAAATTTAATGTATATGGTTTAAATGGAATTAATAAAAACAAATGAACAGCTTGTTGAGGTTTGTAGGTCAATAAGCAAGGAAAAATTCATTACAATTGATACAGAATTTATAAGAGAAAAAACTTATTGGTCTAAATTATGTTTAATACAAATTTGTACTCATAATAAAGAAATAATTATTGATCCATTGGAAAATGACATTAATTTAAAGCCGTTAATTAAAATTTTAAATAAAAAATCAATTTTAAAAGTCATGCATTCTGGGAGGCAGGACATTGAAATTTTTTACAAAATATCTGGAAAAATTCCTCAACCAATCTTTGATACTCAAATAGCTGCTATGGTATGTGGTTTTGGTGAGTCTGTGGGTTATGAAAAACTTGTTGATAAAATTCTTAACAAGAAAATAGATAAATCATCAAGATTTTCTAATTGGGCGAAAAGACCTCTTTCAAAAAAACAATTGAAATATGCTATTGGAGATGTAACCCATCTTTATGAGATATACCCTATTTTAAATAAAGAAATTATTGAAAAAGATAGGACTGATTGGTTAGAGGATGAATTAAAAATTTTACTTTCTGAAAATACTTACGATTTAAGTCCAAAAAATGCTTATAAAAGATTAAAAATTAGGAGTTATGACATAAAAACTAGAGCCATAACTTATCAACTTGCATTATGGCGTGAAAAAAAAGCTCAATTAAATAATATTCCTAGAGGTAGAGTTTTAAAAGATGATATTATTTATGAGCTGGCTTCGATAAAACCCAAATCAATTGATGAAATTAATAATATGCGATCCTTATCAAATGGATTAAGATTAAAAGAAGAGGTTAAAGAGGAAATTATTGATAATGTTTTGATTGGTTTATCTATGAAAGATAGAGATCTTCCAAAGCTACCAAAAAAAAGAAAATTACCTCATGGAACAAATAGCAGAGTTTCATTGTTAAAAATTCTTTTAAATTCAGTCTCTGAAAAATATGAGGTTGCTCAAAAACTCATTGCATCTACTCAAGATTTAGAAGACTTAATCGCAGATGATAATGCTGATATAAAGACACTAAAGGGTTGGAGATATGAATTATTTGGTAAAAAAGCTATAGACTTTAAAAACGGTAAAATAGCCATAATAATGAATAATAATAGTATAGAAATAAAAGAACTATAAAGCCCTAGTCTAATAAAGCCTTTATTAATTTTACAGAGACTGATTTTTTTTGTGAAAGAGAAACTTTATCAATTAGCTCTATAATTTCTGAAATCCCTAAATAAGATCTATCAATTCTTTGCATAATATAGTTTACTGTGTTTGGTTTTACTAAAAGTTGACGATCATTAAATAGTTTTATTATTAAAGCTTCCATTAATATGTCATCAGGCTCTTCTATAAATGCAGTATTCATAGCCTCGAGCCTTGAAACTAAATCTAAAGTTTTGAAATTTAATTTTGATACTTTTAGAGAGGAAGTTAATAACAAAGCCTTACTTAACTCTTTGGAGAGATTGATGGAGTGAAATAAAAAATCCTCCTTTTGTTTAGAATTAAAATTATCAATATCTTCAATGATAATCACATCATTTGCATTAAAAATATTATATATATCTCTATTTTCTGAGTTTAAAAATGACCAGTTAATTCCTTCTAGACTTTTACAAAGTACATTTACTAGGTGAGTTTTTCCACAACCTTTTGGTCCAATCAAGATACCACGCTTAATTGGCTCTTTATAAAAATTATCAATAAATTCTACTGCAGCTTTATTTCTAGCATTTACAAGAAAATCCTCTCTATCAAGAGCGTTTCTTTTAGGCATTTCAATAGTTAATTGTAAGTTATCATTTTCAATTTTCATGATTTTCACTTGTTGAGATTATGCCAATATTCTTCAACCATAATAATAAATAAATACCCCAAGACAATGACGTAAAAAAGCCAATTATATAAGAAAAATAAGGAATTATGAAACTTCCAAGACTATTAAAATTGATAAAGTTTGATAAATTCAGTAAAATTAAGCAAACATATAAAATTTGAAGAAATGTGTTAATTTTACTTGAAAAAATTGGTTCTATTTTTAAATCACTTTCCATGAGCCAAGAAATAATTACAGCACCCAAAATTGCAAAATCCCTTGATACTATTAAGATCAAAAGCCATGAGGGTATTATTCCAATAAATCCTAAAACTAATATTGAGGAAACAATTAATATTTTATCAGCCAATGGATCCAAATAACTACCTAAAACCGTTATCTGATTAAATTTTTTTGCGATAAAACCATCAATTGCATCAGAGAGACCGCTTAAAATAAAAAAAATAAAACTAGTTTTGTAATAGCCTGATAAAATTAACCAAATAATAAAAGGGGTAAAAAGTAGTCTTACAATAGTTATAATATTAGCAATATTCATTAAATTATCCTTACTTAATTATATTAATGATATATTTATGAATATGTAATAAAAATGATTAGTATCATTAAAAATCATAACAATGAGGCTGAGGCATTGAAAAAACAAAAAATTAGCAAAGATTATAATAAAAAAATAACCTATGCTTCATCAGGTGTTAATATTGAAAAAGCTAATGATCTAATAGAAGAAATTAAACCTATTATAAGAAAAACTCAAAG
>Ga0160422_10000649_pt1 | contig 21182 bp, 11 predicted proteins | sample Fk160mmetaG_FD_108192 | JGI IMG/M metagenome (GOLD analysis project Ga0160422, IMG submission 108192) | Marine microbial communities from the Central Pacific Ocean - Fk160115 60m metaG | ecosystem: Environmental > Aquatic > Marine > Oceanic > Photic zone | place: The Central Pacific Ocean...
GGCTATTCGATATACGTCCGCATTGACCTCATTTCAGAAATCCTGTTCCAGTGGGAGTTCATCAAATCCCTCCCGCAATTTCTTTCGTTGTACCTCACGTTGAACATCGCCATCGTGGGACTTGCCTTCATCTTTGAACTGACAAGAAACCTGATTCTTGGTGGACAGCCGTTTGGTGGTATGTTAGGTGTTATCCTTGACACGCCTCGAGAAATCAGGGCCGAAAAAGCCGCCCAAGCGCGCCAGCTGACGTTCGCTTTCGCAGGTTTTTCAGGGTACACCGTTTTGCTCCTGATCTTGGTTTGCTACAAGGAATTCGGCTCATTGATGCCGTTTACAGCGACGCTCGAGGCCAACGGTTTTGACGAAACCCTTCGGCTGCTGACCGTGTGGCTCTTTATTGCCGTTGGTCAATTGATTTTCCTCCTAACATGGTTGCTATCCATCAGCAAATTCGGCCACCTGCGAAACCTTCGGTTTGACCTCAACCCAGACGAGCGACGCGAAGGTGCTGTCCGTTTGGAAGGCGGCGATAAGTTGCAGCATTTGGTCGAGAACGCTGCGTACAACGAGGATATTGATTTACTGATACGCATTCAAACCCACGATTTCCCCGGCGATCAGGCACTCATCCGGCAGGAACAATCTCGTGCCTCCATGTGGGAAAAAGCACTCAGAGGGCTCTGGCCTGAAGCGATTGAGGCCAGCCGACGTCTCCTTGCGCAATCCGGTGGTGATAACGACGAAGCTCGCATGCTGATCGCCACCGGCTACATGGCCTTGCGTCGTCTTGATGCGGCTAGAGAGGCATTGCACGGTCTGCAGCAACCCGAGGGCTACGATGAACCGGAGATTCTGTCCTTCATTTGTGAGTGGCTCGATCCTTGGAACGGCACGGTCACTGAAGACGATTTGTGGGATTGGGAGAACAACTCCACCATCGATTACTTGCAAACCTTGCTCAAGATGATGCAATCATGGAAGCCACAACCCTCTGAAATGATGCTGCACAACGACAAACTCTCCCAAACGGGTCAACTGTCGATGGTGGCCCTCCTCAGGGCTCAGCGTAGGTATGAGGAAGCCTTGGATTTATCCCTCAACCTCGTGCGTGTTGACCCCACGGGTGTGCGCCCAAGACTAGCGGTGGCTTTGTGTTTGGTTGACACAGGCCAATGGCACGACGCAAAGTCCGTTTTGGACGAGCTCATCAAAAGCGACAGCAAGGACCCCAGAGTGCAAGCCCTCGCCGTCATCTTCGGATACGGTACCAAAGGCAGGGAACACATGGAGGTCTCGTTGTTGCTCGACGAGCCTAAAGAAACCAAAAAGTGGATGGACGCCGCCCCGGTTAACGCCTATGCTGCTCTTCTGCAGAAAGGTGGCTTGGATGAAGCCGTGAACGCCAACGTGCTAATCGCCGCACATGAGGCAACACGGCGCAGCGTTGCCCCGAGATTTACACCAGGTATCCTCTCAACCGTGTTCCAATACCTCGTTTTGCTGCCGATGTGGTTTGTGGCAGGTATTCTTGTGTACCAAGAAGTTGGCCAAACAGAGGGCCTCTCTGTGCTTGGAGGTCTGCTCTTCCTGAACTATTCCTACCGGCGCGTGACTCGGCAACAGGAGCACCAGATACGCCATCGCGATCAGCGTGGCATGATCAAGTATGCCAAGCGGTTGAAGCGGTTGAAAGCCACGCCTCTGGCAAGCAACATACCGATTGGCAACCATCTCTTGCTCAGTGGTATTTTGGTCACTGTGAACGGCGTGGTGCTGGACATCGGGTTCCCTGCCTGGTTGTTTGAACGGTTGCCAAAAGAGCCTGAAAAGAAGGTCAGAACTCGATTGCGAAAGCGAAGCATTGCGCTTGAAAAGGGGAAAACTCCACGCACCTCTCGCCTCGGGAAAGCATGGTGGCTCAAGCGCCCAAAAGAGCACACCGAGGTGGGCCCTATGCTTGAGAGGAGCATCGGCCCTGTGGCGTACCGTGGACGAACAAATTACGTCCGCAAAAAAGAACCAAGGGCGCTCAATGATGCGGCTCAGGGTAAAGAGTCTCCCGTGCAAAAAAGGTTCATTCCTCGAAACACAATACGAAGCGAGCGCGCTTAAACGTACCACCCATCCGGCTTTTGAAGAGGGTTCAAAGACCGTCCTTCTCCACCGCTCCCCATGAAAGGGAAATCCGGTGCATGGGCGGCTTCAAAAGAAAACCTTCGATATGCCGATATCGTGAAATCTTCGGTCAAAGCGAGCGGTGAACTTTACCGCGACGGGCTTGGAATGATCGCTTCGGAAAACATTGTCTCACCAGCTGTTCGAGACATTGTCGTTAGCGACTTGCACGGACGCTACGCCGAAGGATTGCCGGGCAAACGCTACTACCAAGGATGCGATGATTTTGACACCATCGAGGCGCTCGGCATCGAACTCGCTCGTGAGGTGTTTGGTGCTTCGTTTGCCAACATCCAGTCAATATCAGGCACGGTTTCGAACATAGGCGCCCTCAAGGCGCTAGCCAAACCCGGTGACAACATTACAGCGGTTTCAACCGCCGATGGTGGCCACATCTCGCACGCAAGAATGGGCGCTGTTGGTCTGCGCGACTTGACCCTCACTACCTACCCATGGGACGAGGATCGCATGGAACCTGACGTTGATGCTGCCTGCAAAACCATACGTGAAGTTGAACCAAAGGTCGCATTGTTTGGTCAGTCTGTGTTCTTGTTTCCCACGCCGATGAAGGAGATGGCAGCAGCAGCAAAAGAGGTAGGAGCATCGGTCATGTACGACGGGGCTCACGTGCTTGGCCTCATCGCGGGCGGACAATTTCAGGACCCCTTGCGAGAGGGTGCAGATGTCATGACGGGTTCCAGTCACAAAACCTTCCCCGGACCTCAAGGCGGTTTCCTGCTCTCGTCATCCGAAGATTCAGCGTTTCATCGAAAACTGAACAACGCCATGTTCCCGGGTGTATGTTCATCCTACCACCTGCACCACGTCGCCGGCAAAGTGATGGCGCTGGCCGAGTTCAAGGAATACGGTGCAGCTTATGCGAAAGACATCGTCGCCAACGCCCAGGCATTTGCAGCAGCGCTTGCAGGTGAGGGCTTTGACGTCCTCGCCGAAAGCCGTGGCTACACGGCCTCCCACCAAGTCTTGACACGGCATGGGGACCTTGACTCTGGCGCAGGAGCCAAGGCCGCTCAAAAACTCGAGCAAGCAGGCATCATCACCAACATGAACATGCTCCCTGGCGATACCAAAGCCCTAGCACCCTCAGGGCTTCGCCTCGGTGTGCAAGAGTTGACGCGTGTCGGTTTCACCACGGACGAAATGCAGGACGTCGCCAAATTCTACGCCCGTGTGCTGCTTCATGATGAGGACCCCGCCCGAGTGAAAAACGATGTCCATCAGCTCAAGTCTGAACACCAAATCATTCGTTACTGTTTCAACGAAAACGAGCGTTCTGGCTACCCGGAGTGAGGGGGTCTCCGCTTGGGTGTACAACCCGGACCGAATCACGAAGGTTTTCGTTTTTGCAAGGCAGGGTTTTTTTTTGACCCCGATGGTTTGCCATTGATTTTGATTGGCAGGGTTGAATTTCTGCACTTCTGGAACTGTTTGGATTCGTGTTTCTCCTCCCCGTTGGGTAGGAAACTCATCTATGCTGCGACAGATGCGGAGGAACGCATCTTGGCCAATCATGAACGCTACAAATTGGGCCGTTTTTTTGGCCAAAAGCGCGTACGGAGAGTCTTGCGCCAACGAGCGCTCAACATGGGATGGGGTGTGTTTGGTGATCAACAAATCACGGCGCCGGTTCATGATGCTCTCTCAGTGGGCTTTGCCCTCGCTCACGAAGAACACGTTCGTCAATTGAGGTTTGATATGGAATGGAAACAACCGTCTCAGGATCTGATTTTGATCGATTACGCTCAAAAGCAAGGAAATCTTTCATCTGCACCAAAACCTACCCCGTTCGAATGGATGGCGTCCGGGGAAAACAACGCAGGCGAGGCATCCCTTGAACTCGATCTTGATGTACGAGAGCATCGGTTTTTTTCAGGAGACGAGCAGTCGTTTTTCCTTCATGTATCCGTGCTCAAACATTTTTTTTCGGCTCTTTTGGGTCGAGATCCGGTCGTTCATTCGTGCATGAAGGACGCCATTATTGACGACGATGTTCAACATGCTGACATCGCGAGGGTTGTGGCGCACGCATCGTTGGAAGCCTTTAATCGCAGTGAGGACGCCATTTATGTCCAAAAAGCGATGGATTGGGACGGCCACCTGATGAACAAGTTCACGGGAAGGGGGTTGGGTGTTGTGCAGGTGTTGCAAAGCATCCTGAACGGTGAACCCCACAGCGTTTTCCACATCAATTCACCTGTCGCTCCGCTCGTTGCGGGAACGCTCATCGGTATGTGGCAAAGGGCGCACGGGATGCGTGCTTCCGTGCGTTTGTCTCAGACGGAAAATGCGCTGGTTTTGCAGCTTTCAGAACCTACCGTGGATTATGCGTGAATCTATGCAATACATCGCCTCCTGAGTGAATGTCGTGCGCCCATCTGTGGTCAAGGTTCATAACCGAATCAACGCCTCGTGTATAACGCACAATGTTGCCGGGTGCTTACCATGAGTCTCAATCATAACCAAATGGCCTATGTTGCCATCGTTTCAACCCTCATCTTTGGCTCCCTTTTCGTGGGTGTATCCGGTTTCTTTCAAACCAGCGAAGAAGTCGGTGGATTTGACAGCGCTGTTGAGGAGGACATCCGTGGGCAAAGCGAGCTTATGGAACTGGCCACTGACACGGACAAAGACGGATTGTCGGATAAACTGGAACTCACGCAGTACGGCACGGACCCCGAAAAATGGGACACGGACAATGACGGCATGAGCGACGGATGGGAGGTCCAGAACGGTCTCAATCCTCTTGATAACGGAGAATCAGAGGACATAGATTTTGACGCTACCACCCTTGATGAGGATAGGGATGAGGCTCAGGTCGAAAACGAAACAGAATCGTGGCCAGACCCGAATCAAGGCCCCAACGGCGACCCTGACAGGGATGGCCTCACCAATCAAGCCGAACAGGAACTTGGTACCGACCCTCAGCGGTCGGATTCGGATAACGACGGGTTGAACGATCGCTGGGAATCCCTGTACACAACAACGGTTCAAACCCCTGGTGGAGAGGTTGTTCTGTTTGATCCCATGGACGCCAACTATGGTTGTCTTCTCCTCGACAGCGCCATGGAGAACATCTTGGAAGAGCGATTCAACGGTGAAGACGGGATGCCTGATTGGGATGAACTCGAAGTGAATGGGAAGCATTCTTGCGACATGGTCTTGGATACTGACGACGACGGTCTTGCTAACTTTGAGGAAGAAGCGTTTGGTACAAATCCCACCGCACGAGACTCCGACATGGACCTGATAGACGACATTGTTGAAGTCGCCAACGGCAGCATGGCGCTAACCACCGGCGTTGGCGAACAATGCAATGAACCGCTTTTGCAACCCCTTCCCCACAACGGCCCGTTCTCCGGTGTCGACCGTAGTTGGTTCAGAATGGACATGGACGGCGACGGATTGTTGAACGGCCCATCCGATTGGGACACGGACGGCGACGGCATGCCCGACGGCTTTGAGTTCTGCTATTCCAATCCCGACCTTGCCCCCAATGCGGGGTATGTACTCAGTCCATCGAACGCCTCTGACGGCTATGGCGATTGGGACGAAGACGGTTTGAACAACCTCGAGGAGTACCAGGTTGCGCAAATTTTCGGCGAGGGCAACTTTACATCCCCCTGGTTGGCCGATACCGACCAAGATGAAATGCCTGACCAGTGGGAGGCATCCAACGGCTTGCACCCTCGCTCCGCTCTTAACCGAGACCAAGACCCTGACATGGACGGTTATGACCTAGACCAGGATGGCGATGTCATGTACGAGGACCTTGAAAACACGGCTTTCGTTAATTCTGTGGAAGTCGTGCTCGGTCAGCAGGTGTCGGAAAACCAACAGGTTGCCTCAGCCCGAATCACGCTGGCAGGCGGTAACCAACAAGTGGTCGCCATGCGGGCACCAGTGGATGGCTACGTCTACGAACTCAACGTTGTTGTAGGCCAAACCATCGATTCAAGAATATTCAGCTGGATGAACATCGTTGAGGAAGAGGAACGCTTCACCAACGTCATGGAATACAAGGCAAACGACCGGGATCAAGACGGGATCCTCGACGGTCGCAGCACCGACCCACTCAACGCCGATACGGACTCCGATGGCCTCATTGACGGGATTGAAGTGATGGGCTGGGAAATCCTTGTCGTCAATCGAGGTGTTCAGCCGACTTGGGTTACCTCCGACCCCGGGCTCTACGACACGGATGCTGACGGCTTGTCCGACTTTGACGAATACAGCTCGGCATGCAACCTTGCTGGTTCCAACGCTTCCAACCCCGACACCGATTCCGATGGCCTTTCGGACCTCGAGGAGGCAGGTGACAATTTCATGTGGGAAGGCGAGTCCTACTCGACGAGCCCGTGTATGTTTGACACGGACAACGACGGTCTTGAGGACGGCGAAGAGGTTGTAGCGGGTGCTGATAACTTCCTCACGCACGCCAACAAATCCGACACCGATGACGACGGGTTGATCGACGGTCAGGAAGTGCTCTTTGTACCAAGGCCGTTCCAAAATCCAACCAACCCTCTCCTCAACGATACCGACGGCGACGGCATGCTGGACGGGTGGGAAATGCAAGTCAAATCGGCCGAGGACAACACCAACTCACACAGCCTGTGGGTGGCTGTTTCCACATGGGAACGGCCAGGTTGTGAGGCGACCCAGACCAGTTCCTGCACGATGCAGCCGGGCGGTTATGTTTGGCAGAATTGGCTTGGTGGTTTTGCTCTGGAGCCGAAATTCCAAGTCAGTGAAATGAACCTGACAGGGTTCCAAATGCCAACGAATTCACTGTGCGACGGTTGTAATGGTCGTTGGGCGCTTGATCCCTCACTCAGTTCGCTAAAGGACGACACGTTCGATGTCGACAACGACACGCTGGCCAACGGCATGGAAGCCCCGGACCGATGGGACACCAATCCTGTTGACGACGACACGGATGGCGATTTGCTGCCAGACGGGTGGGAGGTGTACTATTCCCAGCTGGCCTTTGAAAACGGTTTGGCCGATAACGAGACCGTCGGCGTTTACGGCGCTCGAGGCGTCATGGACCCGTCCATGCCGGACAGTGACCTTGACGGCATCGACGATGGGTTTGAGGACCCAGACAACGATGGTCTCAACCGCACGGGTCTCGTGAAACGATACTGCCCGGGATACAACGATACCACCAATTCCGAATGCAACATTGACCCCGACACGCCCGACGGTCAACGGTTTTACGATAACCTCGAAAACTACACCAACTATGAAGAAATGCAAAACGGAACGAACCCCATCACGAACGACACCGACGGTGACGAATGGAACGACGGTCCGGAAGTGTACTATCAGGACCACGATGACGACGGGATGGCCACCGGTTGGGAGTATCACTTCCAGTTTGATCCCTTCGACGGGGCGGACCGCATGGTGGACACGGACGGCGACGGGCACGTGAATTTCTGCGAATACAAGTGGGACACCAATCCCAGGAACCCAGTTTCCTATCCAGGCCAAGGTGAGTTGTGCGACCCCTTCAGCGATTGATGAGACCGGGTGATGAGGGCTGAAACGGATTCGTGGCTCGCATTTGTTGGCGTCCACGATTTTGCTCATGAGTGCCTTTGCATCACCTGGCGTTGTTGCGGCAGAAAACCACGAAGGGGAAGTTGAATCACTGGCTCTCTCTTTTTACCAGGCCGATGGGGCTCTTTTTGCAGAGTTGTTGGACGTGAACGGTTCCGCCACCGGGCCTCTTCGAAACGCGACATGGAGCCTTCTGGACATCGATACCGACAGTACCCTGTTGTCTGGTATGTACTTGACGAACGTGAACCCTGTATCTGCCGATGTCTTCCTCTGGAACCTCACCACAGACATCTCGGGAATGAATTGCACCTGCGTCCTGCATATCGAAGACGACGGGCAGGGAAATTACCGCTCCTGGGCGTTGTTACTCTACATTGGCGAACAGAACCATCGTCCGGTCTTTGATGATGAATTGTCGCCTTACCGGCATGCTACGATGAACACGCCGATGCCTCAGTCACATCCTGCCGTTCTCTCGTCGGCATTGACGCTGTCGGAGGGCCTCATTCTGCCTCCCGTGTCCAACACGTTGACCAAAGTGTCCGCAAAGGTGTGCGAAGCACCGAACGGTGTCTGCGTGACTTCGCAAACAACCCATCACCTCCCGTTCAACTTTTCATCCGATGCGGTTAACATCATCGTGAACCCTGCACACCTCGAGTTGTCTCAAGGCTTATGGCAATTTGAAATATCGGCAACAGATGACCTTCTCCGAAGCACGGGAGACGTTGTCAAGCATTTCCTTTACGATGTTCAACCTCCTCACGTGGCGTTATCCCTTCGTGGTTCGGTGAATGAAAGCGAACCTCTCATCGTTTATGCCACTGCTCAGGACGGTTATGTCGGTTCGTTGTACAACTACACATGGTCCATCGTTGACGAGAACGGCACCAAGGTTGAATTGATTGCAGACAATACGATACAAAGCGGCCAAATTGTCCTCAACATCACGCAACAAGGGACGTACCTTGTCGAAGTCGTTGTGCGCGACAGAGCAGGTTTTACGAACACCACGTCAGCCGAGTTTGTTGTGCTTAACATCCGTCCAACCGCTCGTGTGAGCGTTGACGGTTTCACGGTTTCAAAAGACACAAAAGTGGTCTTACCGGAAGGTGTTGATTGGCTCATCAACGGTTCACAGAGTTATGACAATGAACCGATAGATTACCTTTGGGTGATCAATGAGGAGCGTTCGTTGCGAGGCATTTCTTCGCTGAATCAGCAGCATTTTGACGGTCCCGGAACTTACAGGGTTGAGCTTATTGTTTTCGACGACGACGGTTTCACGCACTCAAATGCGGTGATGGTAGAAATTCTTGGCGCAGAAGGTCCGGACAAAACACCATCGCCGGTGTGGATATTGGCTGGTTTGGCGGGTCTGGTCGTCGTTGTGTTTGCCATCAAACGGTTCGGTTCACGTCAGACAACAGAACTGCCGAAGTGGGCATCACTGGCCACTGCGAACGACGGAAAAGATGCATCAACGACACCAGATGTTGATGCAACGATTCAAGAAGACGAACATGCAGGATGAATCATGTTCGCTGAGGCCCTGTCCCGTCTCCCGCCTCAGCCAGCCGAGACACAAGTTAGCGAATACCGTCAGCGACAATCCCTCCTGACCGACCAGTTAAGAGAAAACGATGTCCTTGTTTTGGCATCACCGCCCCATGCTGTTCGCTCCAACGATGTTGGCTACCCGTACAGAACCTCGAGCGATTTGATTTACCTTACCGGGTGGCTTGAATCCGAAACCACCTACGTTCTTCGCCACACGTCTGACGGTTGGAAGTCGTGTCTTTTCGTTCAAGCAAAAGACACCCTCAAGGAAATTTGGGAGGGCCGACGCCCGGGTGTGGAAGGAGCGCTTTCAGGCTACGCTATCGACGAAGCGTACAGTAACGCTGAGTTGGAAGAACGGCTGCTGGTTTGGATGAACGATGCAAAGCGGGTGTTTCATCGAGGCGGAACAAATACTGAATTGGATTCTCTGGTGGATTCCGCTGTGCGCCGACGCGATCGTGCTCGCCAACAATTTGGTACGGGGCCCGTCGCTGTTGAAGACCCCTCTGGTCTTTTGGCAGAACTTCGGTTGAGGAAATCAGCCTCCGAGATAGATCAACTTGTCTACGCCAGCAAGGTTGCAAGTCTCGCTCATGAACTGGCGATGAGGCACAGTCGCAAAGGCATAACTGAGTACCAACTTCAAGGCGTCATTGAGGGATTCTTTGCTTACGCCGGCACCGCAGGTTGGTCTTACCCATCCATTGTAGGCTGCGGTGAAAACGCCACCATCTTGCACTACAAGACCAACAGCGATGTGTGCGGTGATGACGAAGTAATTTTGATTGACGCAGGAGCAGAATTCAGAGGCTACGCAAGCGACATCACGCGCTCATGGCCCATTTCCGGCACCTTTACCGAAGCTCAGAAGGAGATATACGAGGTTGTCCTCAACGCTCAGCTGGCTGGCATCGATGCGTGCCAAGTCGGCAACCCCTACACGGCACCGCATGAGGCAGCACGGCGCGTGATGGCGGAGGGATTGATTCGGCTGGGCGTAATTTCTCAAACGGTTGAAGAAGCACTGGATTTGGAAACCGGCGAACTCAAGCGGTGGTACATGCACAACACAAGCCACTGGATCGGTCTGGACGTTCATGATGTGGGTGTCTACAAACCGGGCGGTGAACCTCGTTTGCTCGAGCCCGGAATGTGCTTAACGGTCGAACCCGGGTTGTATTTTGGTGCGTGGCGGCCTGATGTGGAGTGTCCAGAACGCTACGCCAACATCGGCATCAGAATAGAGGACGACATCCTGATTACAGACGACGGGCCGGTGATCTTGACAGACGATTGTCCAAAAACTGTCGAGGAAATAGAAGCGATTGTTGGCAACAGTTCGTGATTGGGTGGTTCTATGAAGTGGCAACGCATCCTCAAGGAGCAACTCAAATGGACTCGGTCCTGTTCGGATGACTTGCGACTTTCGTCCTCTGACGCAGTGGAGCTGTACAACAATGCACCATTGCACGCTCTCATGCGAGCAGCGCACGCGCGGCGTCTTGCCATGCATCCACACGGCGAGGTCACCTACCTTGTGGATCGAAACATCAACTACACCAATGTCTGCACCATCAATTGCCAGTTTTGCTCGTTTTATCGCCCACCCGGTCATGAAGAGAATTACACGCAAACCTACGATGAAATTTCAGAACGCATACGGGAGTTGGAAGCGATAGGTGGTTCAAGGATCCTCATGCAGGGCGGCGTGAACCCGGCGCTTTCCATGGATTGGTATGTTGGACTTCTTCAGCATCTTCGTGAAAACCACCCGACCATCGACATTGACTGTTTCAGTCCTATTGAAATTCAGGGCATGGCGGCCGTCTGTGAGATGTCGACGCTGGAAGTCCTTCAACGACTCAAGAAAGCTGGGATGCACGGTCTTCCTGGTGGAGGTGCTGAAATGCTCGTGGACGATGTGCGAAAGAACGTCTCTCCCAAAAAAGGAGCACCGGCCAATTGGTTGCGGGTCATGGGTGAGGCCCAATCTCTGGGACTGACGACCAGTGCCACAAACGTCATTGGATTCGGTGAAGATTTTGCCGCACGGGTCGAGCACATGAAAAAAATCAGGAACCTGCAAGCCCACTCGCTCAAGCATTACGGCACTGGCTTCACATCTTTTATCGCTTGGCCGGTTCAACTGGAGACGAACACCTTTGGTCGGCGAAATCGGGGTCAAAACAAGCATGTTTTGGGTGCAGGTTCATCGGAATACCTTCGCCACTTGGCCATATCTCGCCTGTTCCTTGACAACATTGAGCACATTCAAGCCTCGTGGCCCACCATGGGCATCGCCGTTGCTCAAATGGCCCTCCTTGCCGGGGCAGACGACGCAGGTTCGACCATGATGGAAGAGAACGTTGTCTCCGCCTCTGGAACGACGAAATTGGACGCCACGGAAACCGAATTGCAATCGTCAATCATCCGAGCTGGATTCAAACCCCGTCGAAGAAACAGCGATTACGATCGTCTGGACACCACCGTACTGGTGCCCGAATTGGATGAATTGGTCGCACCGCCTCCGCTCATCACGTCGTAGGTCCGTAGAACACAATCCATACATCGGCACGAATGTTCCTGCCACCGTTGCCGATGCCGTCTGAAGGAACATATTCAGCCCCGTTGAAGAGGCCCCTGTAGATCAGATGATTGGTGTTGTTCGTCGCGTTATCAACCCAGTCCGTGATGTTGTAGATCCACTGTTCGACGTTCTGACCTGCGCACCATCCTGCCCTACCAAACGGCCACGAGCCGTATTGATTGGCCACAACGCCGTTTCTGACTTCGTTTTCACAACCCTCCGTGTCGTGGACGATAGGATGCCATTCGTAAGCGTGGTGCTGTCCCATGGTGTAGTGGTGTTCATGATCGCAGAACTCTGCGCAGTTTTCCCCATCCTGCCCAAACCCGTGTCCGGTAATTGTTGCGACGATTTTTACGCTTGTAGCGTTGGAGGGTACCGTGAAATTGAGTTGACGTACATACTTCGTCTCGTCGTTGTATGTGCCGTCAAATTGCCCACCGCTGAACGCGAAGGTGGCGTCAACCGCTCGCGTTCCGCTTCCCCAATCGCTGAACAAAAATTTGACCGTCATGTCGCCTTTTTCGGCGCCCGCATACTTGAAACGCCGGTCTTCTCCGTCATCGAGCATGAAAAGGTATGGCGAGATATCCGTGAGCCACATGCCTTCGCGACCGTAGGTGGTTATCCAGCGGACGGCCTCCGTGTTGCAGACAGAACGGTTTGTTCTGTCGCAAATGAAAAGGTGCGAGAGACGATCCCATTCGTGGCAACCACCGAACGAACCGTCCTGTTTCTGGTATCGGTTACTTCGTTCAAAACAAGCATGTTCGTGATACACCTCGAGGGTATCGTAAGAAGACAAAACGTCTGGCAAATTGAACGTAGCGTTCGTGTAGGAATTGTAACCTCCACCCCAACCTCCAGAATGCCGCTGGAAGTCCATGATGTCCACAACGTGAACGTTAGGGTCGGTTTCTCTGATCTTTGTTGGGAATTCGGCGTTCCATTGATTTGGTTCATGGGATAGATGGAACGGGTCGCTGCCTTGGCTTGTCCAAGATGTCAAAGAACCCGTTTCACGGGCAAGTTGGAATCGGTCGATGCCGACGTAGAGTGGATTGTTGAAGGAATTGATGATGGATGCAATCCCTCCACCGAGGTTGCTTGCATCGATGTCAATGTAGTGAATCCTGCTGTCCCAGTGGGCTTCTTCGCTGTTTGTTAGCGCAGCCCTAACATCGTTGCGTTGTTGTATCACATCGGCATGGTAACCGTTGTCAAACGAGCCGTAGAACAAATGCGTGTTCAATGGTAAATTCCGAATGAATTTACCCGGGTTTTGGGCCCAAGTGGCGCTGTTACTGGTTCCCTGACTGTTGGTGTACTTGAACATGAACAGGTACACATCATCGCCGGTCCATTCGTTTTTGAAATTGAACGTACCGCTCAGGGTTGGGAACGAAAACTGTGGGACAACTTGCATCGGTCCGTTGAGGGCTGAGGCCTCAGTCCAGTCGACCGGCTGCTGGATCACGGCACACCCCGTCTGGTCGATGGTCCACCGTACCGGCGATTGTGGGCATTCGTCCACGTTAGCAAACACACCATCACCGTCCAAATCGGCGCAACCAACCGGGTTCACGGATAAACCGCTTGGGGTTCCTTCGCACTCATCGATAAGGTCGTTGATTCCATCGCCGTCCGTGTCACGTTCCACAGCGGCGCAACCCCTATCATCGACATCTGTTGCGTTGATGGGTGTTTTTGGACACATGTCCAGCATCGCGCCGGTGGCGTTGACGTCGTTCACGCCGTCGTTGTCGTCATCCTCGTCTTCGGTTTGGTCTTGGCAGCCATCGTTGTCCCAGTCACTTGAGGCGTTGGATGCCCAATTAGCGGCGCCTTTGCTGCACGCATCGTTATCGTCTTCGTGGTCGTCGTTGTCGTCGTTATCGTCCTCGTCAACGTCAGAGCATCCATCCTTGTCCCAATCGGTGTAGAGGTTGGACGACCAGCCTTTACGCCCGACAGGGCAGAGGTCTTCCATGTCTTCCACTCCGTCGTTATCGTCGTCCGTGTCTTCGTCGGCGTCATGACAACCGTCGTAATCGTAATCGGCCCATGGTGTGCTCACCCACCCGTAGGATGTCGGGCACAGGTCGTATGTATCGATGATACCGTCGTTGTCGTCGTCCTCATCCTCGTCGTTGTCCCTGCAACCGTCTTGGTCGCCGTCAGTTTGAGCCGTGGATTGCCAACCATCGTTTGCACCGATGCCCTCGGGACATCGGTCGTTAACATCTTGCACGCCGTCGCCGTCTTTGTCGTCTCCAGCGCCCTCGATGATCACTTCTGTTGTCGCCATGTCCGTGAGTTTGTGGTACCGGCCGCAGTTGGCTTGAGTGGTGATGGTGTAAGAATCCGTTGCTTCTGTAAAATCAAGCATGATGTTCCATTTACCTTCGTCGGAAAGACTCACCGTTCCTTCGCTACCGTCGGTGATGCTGTACGCAATTGTGCACGAGTCAAGGTACAAATGTTCGACCGAACCTTGGAACCAAACAACACTTGGCTCGTCAAGCACGATACGAGGCGAGGTTGAAAGAATGGGGGCCGGTTCTTGGGGTGCCGTCACGGTTAACGCTAGGACAATTGGTTCCACCGGCGACACCAGCGAGGTTCCACCCGTGTTTGTGACGGTCAAGGACACGATGTGCTGTTCCACGACTGTTGGCGTGAATTTCAGGGTGTAGCCGATATCGGTCTTTTCCCCAACCAAATCATCGACGGGTGTAAGATCGGCCATCAAAACCGCCGATTCAACCGACCAGGTACCAAGACCTTCTTGTTGTACACCGAGGACATAAACGGCTTGGTTTCCGACCTCTATGGTTTCGGGATGACTGATGAGGGTGGTTTGGAGTGTGAAGGTGTTGGTAGCCTCCTCTGCAGGTTCAGGTGCTGTTTCGGTGGCGCCTAAACAACCTCCGAGCAACATAAGGGCGACGAGGAAGCACGCCGACAACTGTTTCGTTCCCATGCGCTATGGTTGCCTACGCTGTCTTTGAATGTGTTGTTTAGGTGATGTCCAACTCGCTTCTCCCGTCATGCAAGGGGAGGGAAGTGAGCGTTCCGGCCTCAGCGGCATGGGCGACTTTCAAGGGTTGCACCCACAACAGGGCACCACCCCGTTGCCTGTCAATGCGAAGAACAAGTTCCCAGTGGACTCGCAGCAAGTCGGTGTGAACGGAACCCGGCCATGCTGGTTCGGGTGGTGCGATGCTCAGGACCTCTCCCTCGTGCCATCGCAGGGCTTCGCCCTGTTGCATCACTCGCATCGGGCGGAGGTAGAGGCCGCCCCTGACCTCTTTGAGTTCCATGGGAGCGTCCTCCCCACCTGCTGTCCCATCGTCCAAACCCACCTCCCAGTGGTGAGGCAATTCAGTGGATAGCCCGGGCGGTGGTTGGCTACCGGATTCCCTTCCCAGCGTTTGAAAGAGCGTTTCCCTAGAAGGCGGAAGAACCCCGACGCGAAGAAAAGCGTCGACGTGATTCCATGAATCCACCCATTCAGGAAAGGACACGGCTATCTTGAGGGATTCGTTGGCCGTGCTGTCCTTTTCAAATTGGATGACGGGTGTTTGCAAGTTCCTTTTGAGAAAGCGGTTTTGCCTTCTCAATTCAAGCAGGTTGGCCACGATGCGGATCACCAGCGGTGCAAAAATCAGGGGGACGACGACCACGGCCAATTGCGGGTAGTCAAGCAAGCCCCATCGCACGGTGTCCAAGCCGTACACAGGGAGGTTGAGAAAAAGCAGGACTGGGGAGATGAACAGGTAAAACAAACAGACGAGCAGGACCACGACTACACCGTTGATGAACTGTCGGAGTATGTTGTGTATGGGATTGGGAATCAGGTACCATCCCCTTCGCTGACGTTCCACCAAACGGACATATGGGCCGTCTTCGAGGTGGGGTGTGTCTCTTTGTACCTCAATGGTTTCTTCGCCGTAAACATAGGAGCGTTCTATGAACCAGCCATCTTCCTTCCCAAGTGTAAAAGCCGGCGGTCCTTCAGAAGCGGCCACGATGGCTTCCTCTTTCGTAGGGTAATCGTCGATTTTATGCCGTTGTTTGGCTATGGGTAGGGCCTCAGGGTACCAACGTGCTGCCTCAAAAGGTGGGTAGCGAACACGATGCTGTTCGTAGAGGGGCTTCACCTTGCCACCTCATGAAAGCAACAGACGCACGCCAGCTTTGAGGGCAAGCGGTCGGAAGGCGGGTACTTGCTTGAGGAGAGCCATGCCGAGTGGGACAGGTTTCTCGATATCACCAATGGCGTTGATGAGCGAGAGCGTATCGGGGTGTGCAAAGTTGTTGAAATGTTTGTCTAGAACCTCATCGGAGCAATCGCTGACCAACAGATTGCGAAGGGTGCGGGCCCTTTCCTGTTCTTTTTTCATCGCGTTCCAGGGCTGTTTTGTGATGGCCTTCAGGTGCTTCTCCGTTAGTTTGTTTTCACGAACGGCCTCTGAAAGGGCCTGATGCACGCATTGGATTTGATGAAAGCCTGGCCCAATGCCACCGCCGGTCGTTGGTTTTGCCATACCGGCGGCATCACCGAGCAAGATGACACGATCTTTCACGGTGTTCCGTACCATGCCCGAAGGAACAGGACCGCAATAACGAGCGATTTCTGAAACGTTTTCGAAACGGTCTTTCCAGAGCGGGTGGTCCAGGAGATCTTGGTAGCAGGATTCAATGCTTCTGCCATTCAATCGCTTGGCGGTTGACCAGAGACCGATGCGATGCGTGCCAAAACCGGAGGGGATGACCCAAGCGAAGAAACCGGGAGCAATCGCCGTTCCGCTGTACATCTCCAACCATCGATCTCGGCCTTCATAGCCGACCACCTCGGTCTGAAAGCCAATCATCAGTTCTTTTGGTCTGCCCATTTTGAACGTCCTTCTGGTCCAACTGTGGGCTCCGTCAGCGCCCACCAAGAGTTTGCACGATACCTCAACAACCTCTCCGTCTTTTCGCAGAACAAGGCGCATGCTGTCATCAAGTTGCGTGGCTTCGAGCGGAACGGTGTTCAACCACAACTCAGCACCTGCTTCCATGCCTTGTTGGACCACGTACTGGTCGAACCTTTTCCGGCAGACAACATAGGTGCGCAAGGTGCCTTCCGTCCCAACGGGAACCAACGTACCACTTGGACCGTGAATCAACGCACCGTCGACTTCCTCTAAGACGGTGTGGTGACCGCCTACGATGTTCATAGCGGAGGGCGTGACCAGGCCAGCGCATTGAAAGGGCCTGCCGATTTCTGCATGCTCTTCTAGAACAAGGACCCGCAGGCCGTCTTCGCTGAACAAGGTCGCAGCCCTTCCTCCAACAGGACCGGCGCCGACGATAACCACGTCGTAATCCCACTGGCTCATGGGGAGAACTCATGTTGGGTATGGTTTCAACCTTCCTTTGCAAAAACGGTCATCAAGACCGTTTGGCAAATTTGTAACCAATGGACTGGTTTTTCTTTAGGTAGAGGGAAGCGCTGAACGGGTTGTTGGTTTTCTTTGAGATAAAATCGTCGAACGGTCCAACAGATCCTGTCTCTATCAGGGTTTTTGCTTCCTCTCTTGTGATGTCGCGTTTTGAGATGCACCGCTCGATATGGATTTTACACGATGTGGAGTTGTCTTCCGTCGTGTAGTGTGTTTCCGTTTCGATGATGTTGGCTTTTGTCTTGGGACAAACGGCAACGGTCCCCGGCACGACAGGGAATTTCTTAGCGTTGGCAGCCGGAGCTCTGGGCGGGAAATCATACGTTACCTTGTTCTTTTCAAACTTCAAAAAAGCGTTGAAAGGTTTGTTCCTTCGGGACGTGAAATCTTCCAAGAGTACCGACTTTCCTTCCGTGAAAATCGGTTTGGCTTCCTCGGGGGTGATCACCCGCTTGCACATCACGTTCTGCATGCCTCTGAACGAGCAGTCGGCGCTGTCGCACTGGTAGGCGTTCATGCCGATCCGAATGGAACCTTGATCGCATGCCGGACAGGGACACAGAATTTCATCGTCTTCTGAAACACCACCGCTACCGGAACCTTTGCCGACGACTTTCCCTTCCTTTGTTAACTCGACAGAAGATTCGTAACCTTCGCCTGCCTGCGAAAAGAAACCGTGCAGGTTCTCGAGCGATGACGAATTCAGCAAACGGGTAGCCGTGGTCCGGTCAAACCAGCGACCCGACGTGTCTTTCCAAAACACAAAGGAGCATCCCTTGTTCTTTCCTTCGTTTTTTTCACACTGATAGGCCAGCGTATTTTCAAACACCTGACCATCACAACTCGGGCAGGAACCGAGGCTTGTCTCTTCGTCGTAAAGGGTACTTCTGTCGTGGTCACGAATCCGTTCAACCATGGTTTCTGTTTGCTTGATGATTTTTCCCATGTAGGAGGTCATGGGTTCCTCGCCGCGTTGTACGGCTGCCAATGACGCCTCCATGTCTCCGGTCAATTCTGGTGATGTTATCCATTCAACAGGTATTCTTCTCAGCACATCAATCATGCGTATGCCGTGTGCTGCAGCGCTTATTGTTCCGTTTCTGGAGCGGCGGATGTAGTTTCGGTTCAGCAATTTTTCAATGGTGTCGGCACGAGTGGCTGGCGTACCCAGCCCCTTGTCTTTCATTGCATCGGCGAGATCGTCGTCGTCGATCTGCTTGCCAGCATGCTCCATGAGTTGAAGCAGGCTGGCTTCTTTGAGACGATTTTTAGGTTTACTGAGTTCCTCTGTGAACTCGTGAGACACCATGATGGCATCGCAGGGATTGGTTGGTAGTTTACCCCAACCATCGGGCACGTTGTTCTTCTTGGGCACCACTTCCCGCCAGCCGGGTGTGGAGATTTCCTCGACAGACTTGATAAATTGGTGCCCGTTTTTGCTTGCTGTCCTTTTGGTGACGGTCCATTCCGATGGCGGATACCAAGAAGCGAGAAAGTTTCTGGTGATGAGGTCAAAGAGTTTGGCGTGGTCCCCGCCGAAATTCTTTGGCGGCAGTTGACCCGTTGGTACGATAGCGTAGTGGTCTGAAACTTTGGCGTTGTTGAAGTTTCTTTTTTTGTTGCTTAGACCCTGTTTCTTAAGCGTTTTAACATGGGCTTGATATTCTGATTGTTGACCCAAGTTCGAGAGTGTTTGGTCAACCGTATCATGCATGTCTTCGGGTAGGTGTTTTGAATCGGTTCTTGGATAGGTGGTGAGCTTGAATTTGTCGTAAAGGTCCTGAGCCACACCAAGGGTTCGCTTGGCAGACCACGACCAGAGGCTGTTAGCCCGCTTTTGTAGTGTCGTGAGGTCGAAATTTAACGGTGGTTGTTCTTTCTTTATCCTCGTTTTTTCATCGGCTTGGAAGGCTTGGTCGGAGGCCAGCGTTTTTTCAATTTCATCTTTTTCGCTCTGTTCGGTAATCCGGTGCGCCTTATGCTCCGGACGCTCAGCGTCGTCTTTGTGCCCGACTCTTTCCCAACGACCTGTCCATGTTGCATCGCCTGCGTTGAACGTGGCGCTGAGTTGCCAATACGGCACCGGCACGTGCGAGAGAACTTCCAGCTCATGATCGACAACCATCGCTAAAGTGGCGGTTTGTACCCGGCCAAGGGAATTGGCCGACCTGTCCCTGTTCTGAGGAAGCCGCATAGCTATCCGCGAACCGTTCATACCGATGATCCAATCCGCCCTAGAGCGTGAATAGGCGGCATCGCTCAGGTCTTGATAGGCATCACCGGGTTCTCTATTCTCGAAAGCGTGCAACATCGCTTCATTGGTCATCGACTGCATCCACATTCGTGTCGTCGGAGTGTTGACCTTTGAGTGTTCAACAATCGTTCGAAAAATCAGTTCGCCTTCTCTTGCAGCGTCGCAAGCATTGACGATTTCGGTGACCGATTTGTCCTTGATCAATTTTAATATGGCCGAGAGTTGTTTTTTTGCACGGCCCCCTTTGGGTTTGTACTGGAAAGACTCCGGGATGAACGGCAAACGGTCTACGGTTCCTCGCCAATTTTTGAACGAGTCATCGTAATCGTCCATGTACTTGAGCTCGAGCAAATGGCCGATGGCCCAGGTGATGACAATATCATCGCTGTGCCAGTGTGTTTCCGTTTTTTTGCTGACACCAAGAACGTTAGCAAGGTCTTCGGCAACACTCGGTTTCTCTGCAATGATGACGATAGACATGTGGTTTGGCGGCACCCACGACTGTACTTGAACCCTCCTTTGTTGCCTTGATGAGGGCATGTGTTGTCATGAAATGTGACATTTCATGCCTCGTGCGTGGCTGAATTTTTCATAGCCAGACGGTTTTGTTTCTCGTCCCATTCCAATTCGGTATTTGGACCACCGCACCCTAAGCATCCCGGGTACCCAGCCTGCAGAAGGTCTTCAGCAACCGTCATGATCGCCTGCCAACCGAAGTGGGCGGTTGCGGGTAGCCACACGGCGCTGAGGGGTGGTTCGTTCAAACCGCACAGCGCTACGGTGCTCTCATCCCTCGTTGAGTACACCGTTATGCGGGAATCGTCTTCATCAAGTTCATGGGAAGGAAATGACGTGCGGCTTGGTTGCATCTCGGCAAGGTCCAGGGCTAGTTTGTGAACGGTTTCGGCCAACCATTCCGGTCCACGGATGACGACATGCTCGCTTCGAAGAATGTACCGAGCGATTTCGCGAACCGCCGGCCACCTAACGTCCGTGATTCGCATCAATTGACCGAGGTAAAGGCAAGTCTTGAAGGATGTCGTGCAAGACCCATCAACCATGGGCATCGGCTACAGGTGGTTCGGACGTCCATTTCTTCGGTTTCAAGACTCTGAAAAAGCGCACAAACGCTCGTTGTCGTTGCTCCGATTGTTTTCCTCAAACCCGATAACCCGAACGGTTCTCAAAGTTCTCTACACGCCCAAACCCCTTCCCGTCGAGGTTTTTGGTCAGGCATACAATCACCCGTTCGGACTTGCCGCTGGCATGGACAAAAACGCCAAGGCGTTGCGTGGGTGGGAAGCAACCGGGCTTTCCTTCGTTGAAATTGGCGGTGTGACGATGCTTGAGCAATCGGGCAATCCGAAGCCCAGAATGTTCCGTGCTTCAAGAGCCAAGGCCCTCATCAATCGCATGGGGTTCAACAACGATGGTTCTGAGCAAATCGCACGAACGCTCGCACAGCACTACGAACGTTTCGGCCGACCGGACATACCCATCTGGGTCAATTTAGGAAAATCCAAGGTGACGTCTCTTGAAGAGGCGCACTTGGATTACGCCA
>Ga0160422_10000651_pt1 | contig 21146 bp, 15 predicted proteins | sample Fk160mmetaG_FD_108192 | JGI IMG/M metagenome (GOLD analysis project Ga0160422, IMG submission 108192) | Marine microbial communities from the Central Pacific Ocean - Fk160115 60m metaG | ecosystem: Environmental > Aquatic > Marine > Oceanic > Photic zone | place: The Central Pacific Ocean...
CCCATTCCCATCACAATCTTCGTATTGAAAGATGTCTGCTTGGGACACAGATGCAACGGCAAGGGCAACGGACGATACGAGGGCAGAGGAACGCATAGAAAACTCCTGACCACAGGGTAAATGGGGTCGGGGTTCGCGAGAAGTGATTTAGGAATCGGAAAGCAACTGCATCAGGGCATTTACTTTTTGGTCATCAAGCATGTCTATGAGGTGGTGCAGAGCGGCTCTCTTTTGACCCAATTCGTATGATTTTGGCGCCCATTGTAGAACTCAAGCGGGGTTCAACGAAAATCGCCCCTCACGGGCTGTGAAGGGCGATAATGCCGATGGTGGGATTCGAACCCACAACATGCTGATTTTGAATCAACCACCTCTGCCAATTGGGTCACATCGGCTGTGAACGATCACTGTACCAAAGCTCAGAACGATGGCTTGGGTTTTCGAACTTTCAACAGGGCTTCCGCCACCACGAGATCCTCTCGGGTGGTGATTTTGAGGTTGCAGGGGTCGCCTTCGACGACCAGCACCTCGATGCCTTGGGCTTCCAAAATCCCCGCGTCGTCGGTTTGAGGCAGTGACTCTTGGGCGTAGGCCTGCACCAAAGTGTCCCGGGCGAAGCACTGGGGAGTTTGGATGGCCACCAGCTGGTCGCGATCCACTGTGGCTTCCACCGCCCGCGCGTCCGCCGACACCCGACCCGCATCACCCAGAATGTCGTCGATGACTGCGTCGGCCGACTCACCCAGATCACGTGATTCCAAGGAGACCTGTTTGAGGGTGTCTCGAACCGAGACGCCGGGGATGACCGCCGGAGTCTTGGCCGCGGCCTCGACCATGCGATCCATAAGGGCGTCGTCAATCAAAGGTCGCGCGGCATCGTGCACGGCCACGTGGGTGCAACTGTCGTCCAGTGCATGCAAAGCGGCTCGCACCGAGTCGGTTCGCTCCGCGCCACCCGCCACGGTCTTCACCCCCAGGAAGGACAAGGCCGGACCGAAACGAGATTCAAACGCCGCATCAACACTGCCGTCGCTCTCGGCTGGACCCGCGACGATGATCTGGTGCACGTCGTCGCGTTTGGCGAAGAACTCCACCGTCCGCAGCAGCACGGGGCGGCCGCCCAGTTCTTCGGAGAGTTTGTCACCACCGAAGCGAGCGCCGCGTCCGGCGGCGGGAATGATCACGGTCAGTTGAATGTCGCTCATGCTTTGACCTTCTTTCGGGGTGACTTCTTGGCGGACGTCTTGGTGGTTTTCTTGGTGGTTTTTGTCGCCGTCTTGGTGGTCTTGGATATCACTTTTTTGGTGCGCTTTGCTTGGGTCGGGGCCTTTGGCTTGAGCAGCGGACCCAAGAATCGACCGGTGTGGCTGCCTTTCACTTGCGCCACTTCTTCGGGAACGCCTTGACCCACAATAGTGCCGCCACCGGAGCCGCCCTCAGGGCCAAGATCAATGACCCAATCTGCACAGCGAATGACATCCAAGTTGTGTTCGATCACAATCAGACTTGCATCGGTATCGGCGAGGCGCTGCAGCACATTGAGCAGCCGCTCCACATCCACAAAATGAAGACCCGTGGTGGGTTCGTCCAGCACGTACAGCGTGTGTCCAACGTTGCTTCGCCGACCAAGTTCCGCCGCCAATTTCACCCGCTGCGCTTCGCCGCCCGAAAGGGTGGTGGCCGGCTGACCCAAGGTGAGATACCCCAAGCCAACATCGCGCAGGCACTCGGCCATGCGCAAGATCTTGGGGTGGGCTTCGAAGAAGCTCACCGCGTCTTCAATGGTCATTTCCAAAATGTCGGCGATAGTCTTGCTGCGGTAGTTCACTTCGAGGGTCTCTCGGTTGTACCGCTTGCCTTGGCAGACTTCGCAGGTCACTTGCACGTCGGGAAGAAAATGCATCTCGACGGTCTTCACCCCTTGGCCTTGGCAGTCTTCGCAGCGTCCGCCTTTGACATTGAAGGAAAAGCGTCCGACCTCGTACCCCCGAAGACGGGCTTCGGTGGTTTTGGCGAACACTTTTCGGATCTCGTCAAAGATGCCGGTGTAGGTCGCGGGGTTGCTTCGGCTGGTGCGCCCGATGGGAGATTGGTCCACCTCGACCAGACGGTCGATCTTGGACAAGCCATTGACTCGGTCGTGGGCCAGCGGATGTTCGCGTCCACCAAGGTGTCGTCGCACCGCGCGAAGCAGGATCTGGTTCACCAAGGTGCTTTTGCCCGAGCCCGAAACGCCGGTCACGCACACCAAACCGCCGAGCGGGAAGGTGGCGTCGATGCCTTGCAAGTTGTTTCCCCGGGCGTTCTTGACGACGAGAGCGGACTTTTGGTTCAGGGGCCGGCGATCTTCAGGGGTAGGCAGTCCACGCCGGCCGGACAGGTAATCCCCAGTCAGGCTGTTCTTGTTCTTGGTCACTTGGGCGGGGGTGCCCTCGGCGACCACGGTCCCGCCATGCACGCCAGCGGCCGGGCCAATGTCCACCAAGTGATCGGCGGCCCGAATGGTGTCTTCGTCGTGCTCGACCACCACGACGGTGTTGCCAATGTTGGTCAAGTGCCGCAAAGTTTGCAGCAGCCGTTCATTGTCTCGTTGATGCAAACCAATGGTCGGTTCGTCCAGCACATAGCAGCAGCCCACCAAACCCGATCCGACTTGGGTGGCCAGACGAATGCGCTGGGCCTCGCCGCCCGAAAGGGTGTTGGAGGCGCGATCTAGGGTGAGATATCCCAGGCCGACGGATTGCATGAAGCCAAGTCTGGCTTTCACTTCTTTCAGGATGGGGGCGGCGATCCGGTCGCCTTCTTCGCCCAATGTGAGGTTTTTGAAGTACGTCACCGCATCCACAATGGACATCGCCGCGACTTCGGCAATGTTGGGGCCTTCAGCCCCCAAACGCACCCCCAAAGATGCCGTCTTCAATCGCTGCCCGCTGCAGGCTTTGCACGGTGTGGAACGCATGTAGCCCTGCAAGCGTTCTTTCACCGCATCGCTTTCGGTTTCGTCGTGGCGGCTTTTCAGGCTGGGGATCACGCCCGGCCATGAAATGTTGCCAATTTCCCCGCCGTGCATTAGGACGTCCCGCACTTTGGCGGGAAGCTCCGAATAGGGAAGGTGACGGTCCAGTCCACACGCGTCACAAAACTTTCGCATCATGCGGGCGTACCAGCGGTTCATGCGAGGGCCGTTTTTTCGCCAAGGTTCAATGGCCTCGGCGTATCCAACTGAAGAATCTGGCACCACCAATTCTTCGTCGTATTCGAGCATGCGGCCAAGACCTTCACACACAGGGCACGCCCCGAAAGGACTGTTGAACGAGAACATCCGAGGTTCAAGTTCGGGCAGCGAGCATTCCGGGTGCAACTCGCAAGCAAACGATTCACTGAAGGGGTGGTCGGTCCAGTGGCCATCGTTTTCTACGCTGGCAATCAGCGATCCATCACCAAGTCGAAGGCAAGCCTCTACAGAATCGACAAGTCGATCCCGTTGGCCAGACTTGATGACCACCCGGTCAAGTACTGCTTCGATGTTGTGCATCTCATAGCGGGCCAAACCAAGAGGGTTCGCGCCGCCTTCGCGCAACGCATCACGAAGGTCGTGCACGGTGCCGTTGACGCGCACCCGTACCACGCCTTGTCCTTGCATTTCTTCCAAGACTTCACGGTGGTGCCCCTTCTTGGCTCGAATGACGGGGGCCATCAAAAGCATGCGGGTGCCTTCAGGAAAGTCTTGCAACGCATCGGTGATCTGGGTGGCGTTGGCACCGGTGATCGGCCGGCCACACACTTCAACGTTGTCATCCACATGCCAGCACGTTGGGGAGCCGGCCCGGGCAAAGAGCAACCGCAGGTAGTCCCAAATTTCCGTGGTGGTGGCCACGGTGGATCGAGGGTTGTGTCCCCCAGATCGTTGTTGGATCGCAATGGTGGGGGGGAGGCCTTCGATGGATTCCATGTCGGGCTTGCGCAGTTGATCCAAGAACTGACGGGCGTAGGCCGACAACGACTCCATGTATTTGCGTTGGCCTTCGGCGTACACGGTGTCAAAGGCCAAAGAGCTCTTGCCCGAGCCGGAGGGGCCGGTAATGACCACCAATTGGTCACGAGGAATGTCCAAATCCACGTTTTTCAGGTTGTGTTCCCTGGCGCCGCGAATCGAAATGGTGTTGGTGGGAGCCATGGAATGGGATTCTAGGGCGTGTACTGGTCTTGACTCCGGTCAACTCAGGTTGAGAATGGTGTCATGCTTCTGCTTCTTCTTGCTGTTGATGCCACCATCGTGTCGGAATCCTCGTCGATCGATTTGTCTGGTTCCGTTGGGTTGGCTTTTCAAGGGGCCCTGATTGGGAACTACGACGAAGAAGCCAACCCTCAAGGCACCCTCACCCGTCCCGGATTGTTTGGAGGCTCAGGGAATCAGCCGATCAGCACTTCTTTGTCCTTCGCGGTCGGTTTCAATGACCAGAGTTTGCCCGAAGGTCAGATTGTCTTTGCTCTGGAGGATGAAACGTTGGAGTTGTCGTCAATCGAGGCCGCTCTTCCCAGTGCTCCAGTGAACCTGGGATTGGAACTTCTTTTCGAAACATTTCGTTCCATCGCACCGGAAAGTTTGTTCATTGGTGGCATTCCTTTGCCTCTTGAGATTGGTGCGGTGGATCTCACCAACCGTGCGGTGCGCTTGGCCAACCCTACGAACTTCATGGTGTTGCCAGGGCCCAGTGGTGACATTTTTGCCTTTTCAGGGCCGCTGCCTTTGTTGTACGAGGGCGAGATTGATTTGCAAGGCACCCCAACCCCGATTTCTTTTCCGTTCACGCTCGAAGTCGATGGTCAGATCAGCAGTGATGGATCAGAGCTGTCGGTGTCGGCGTCCACTTCGGTGAACGAGTCTTTTCCTCCCAAGACGCCGGTTGGGTTTGCTGATATTCCCTTGCCCCTGCCCACCATTTTGCCACCGGGCCAAACCGCGAATTGTTTGCTGAGCCAAGATTTGGTGCAAATAGACAGCACGCTTGATGTTGGCTTTGTTTTGGTTGCTTCAGCGCCCAGTGGTCCTGAGGGTGATGCCGATGGCGATGGTGTTGTGGATTTCGAGGATCTGGTTCGGGTGCTCGCGGAATGGGGCGAGTGCCTTGATCCTGGAGCATGCTCGGCCGATTTCAATGCCGATGGTGAAGTTGGATTTGAAGACCTGTTGGTGGTCTTGACCGGTTGGGAGTGAACGAGGGTTACCCGACTTCGCGGCGGTCAAACAAGGCCACGGCCAAGCCCAAGATGCCGACCGTCAGGCAAGCGGCGTAGGCCGTGGCTCGAGCGGCGTAATCTCGAGGGATTTTGCGATCTTGGGTCAGGGCATCGGCCAACCAGAGCACTTGGAAGTTGGGCACGATGGCTCGAACCGTTCGCAAACTTTGGTGCTTGAGACTTTCTTGTCCTTCGGCAAAGTCTGAGAGTTGGTTGCCTTCTTTGAGTTGAATGACCCGCTCTTCAACTTGGCTGGTGATGGTGCTGCCATCGGACTGGATGAAGCTGCGGAAGATGGGAACCTCTTCCGCTTCACCCCGAGCCATGGCCCGCTCGCGCCACCGGTCTTCGATGGCGTTCATGGGGCGCCCCAAAAAGTGATCGGAAAGCAGGCCACCCAGAAAGAGGCCAATCGTGATGGTCAGGGTGGCGGCTTGACGGGTTCGGGTGGACGCAGCCACGGCGATCGCGGTCAAGACCACAATGGCCAGCGCGACCAAGCCCACGGCGAGCCACAACTCCACGCGGAATCCCTCGGTGAAGGGACGCCGAGAAAAGTCCGGGCCGAAATTCAACGCCAACGCCCATGCAATGCCCAGCAAAGGTGCAATGGCAAGCATGGCAGACGCGGGAAAATTCCGGCCGTAGAAATAATTCATCCAGGTGGCAACGGCAAGGCCCACCACGATGGCACCACCTCCCAAGAACAACACCGGCAGGTGGATGGGATCACGCACGGTTTGAAGCACCGTGTGGTACTCGGCCAGCATGAAAACAAAGCTCTGCAAGAGCACGCTCATCAGCAAGACGCCAAGAATGCCTAAGAATTTGCCCACCACCAGCACGGGACGGGGGACGGGCTTGGAGACCACCGTCAGGACGGTTTTGTCGTCGATTTCGCGACTGATGGCGTCCGAGGCAACAAAAGCGGCCAGAATCGACCCAGCGGCAAAGATGGTGGCCAGCCCTATGTCAAGGAGCATGCGCTGGTCGTCCTCCAACGTGTAGGCCGAAAGAGGGTTGGCCAAGATCAGGAGGAAGACCGCCACGCCATTGATGATCAACACCACTGGTTGCCGGACCGACTCTCGGAAGGTGTTGCGGGCGATGGTGAAAAGCAGGCCAAACATCGGAGAATTTCAATTCTACGCCGCCACATCCTTCTGGGTGCGATCCCGAGAAGGTTTGAGCCGTATGGGATAGGATTCCAATACGTCGCATGGACTGCGACGCCCCTCATCATGCGACAGGACCATTTCACGTATCAACAAGCAGCCCGGGTCGCCGGCTTTGGCCTTTTGGTCCAAGCATCGGTTGGCGTGGCTGCCCTTCTTTTTGGCGTTGGGGCGGGAGATGCCTTGGCCCGTTTGGCCTCAGCTTGGATCTTGCTGGGGGTGGCGGTCTGGGTGGTCTTGTGGCTGCTGTTTCAACAACACAAGTTGGAGCGCCTGGAAGCACTCGAGCACGATGACATCGCCGGCGGCGAGTCAGGCCTGACCGATGATGAATCTCGCGTGGCCGCTCGGCGGCTCCGCACCATGCACCGGATCACAGTGCCCGCTTCTTCGTTGATCTTTGCCCTGTGTCTGGGTGGACTGGGCTGGCTTCACTTGAATGTCTTGCGTCAAGTTCGTATGGGCGAAGCTGAGTTTGATGTCGCGCCCAACTTGGGCTGGGCGGTGGCCATTGGGGTGGGGCTCGCGGTGGTGTCGTTTATTTTCAGCCGCTTCACCGCCGGAATGGCCAAGCAGCCCGTGTGGCGAAATCTTCGTGGTGGCGCTGCTTGGACGGCCGGCAACGCACTGCTGTTGTTGGTTGTGGCGGCTTCGGCCGCGTTGAGATATCTGGGCAACGATGTTGCGGCAGAAGCCGTGGCTTGGGTGGTGCCCGTCTTCGAGTTTGTCCTCGCCGCAGAAATTGTCCTGAACTTCGTGCTTTGGCTGTACCGGCCTCGGATTCCCGGTGAGGCTCCTAGGGCACCGTTTGATTCTCGTCTTTTGAGTCTTTTGGCCGCACCGGACAATCTGGTGCGTTCCATCCAAGAGGCCGTGGATTTCCAATTCGGTTTTGACGTCACCGGATCTTGGGGTTGGCGCCTGCTGACCCGTCGGCTTCCCCTTTTGCTCGCCGTCGGAGTATTGACTTTGGCTGGCTTGTCCAGTTTGCAAGTGGTAGAACCGAGTCAGCAAGGCATACGTCTTCGCTTTGGTGAGCCCGTGACCGACGCACCTTTGAACAGTGGACTGCACTTCAAGTTGCCTTGGCCCATTGAACAGGTCGAAATGTACGACATCGCTCGGATCCGCTCCTTGCCATTGACCTCGTCACTGGTGAGCGGGGGAGAGGTTCAACTTTGGACCGATGACCTGGGCAAAAAATACGATCGCAAGCTTGATCCGTTCTTGGTGAAGAGCGGCACCGACAACGGCGATGGATTTGGCGGATGGTCTTTGATCGATGCCGAGATGCGCCTGCAGTACCGCCTCTTGGGAGACGACCAACTTTGGTCTTGGATCGACCTTGGTGGCGGACGGCGTGGCCCCCGAGATGCCATGAGCCCAAGGCAAAAAGCTTTGCGCGCCTTGACATTGGCCGAGATCGAAGCCGCCTTTCGAAGTCGGACGTTGGAAGAAGTGCTGTCCGCTGACCGTGGCACCTTGGCCCGGTCGCTCCGCAACGAAGTGAAAGCCACTCTGTCGGAGTACGGCGTGGATGTGGTTAGCATCGACTTGCTGATGCTCCGTCCAGCGGGTGAGGCCGCAGGCGCTTGGGAGGAACTGAATGTTCGCACCCAGCAACGCACACTTTTGAGTACAAAAGCTCGAGAAACCGTGGAAACTGGGTTCGTGCAATTGTTGGGGCAGACCGGATTGGTCAACCCACTGGTTGAGGCCATCACCCAAGCTGAAGCGCTTGAGCGGGGCGGGGCCAGCGAAGACGAAATCGCAGACGCGGTTGACCAAGCCGATGCCATCCTCTTCTCTGCGGGCGGAGAAATTGGCGCTCGAATCGACGCGGCCAACGGTGAACGTTGGGTGCGTGTCTTGGAAGCGGAAAGTCTGTTGGCTCGTGTGCGGGGGCAGACCCGTTCCTGGCAAGCGGGCGGCAATTTGTACCGCCAGCGTCAAATCATGAATGTGTATGCCGCGACGCTTCCGGGAATGCGGAAGTTCGTGGCGGCGGTTGATCCGTCACGACTGGACATAGATATGGATCTGAAGACGATTGATCCACTGTTTGCCATTTCTGACGCCCTTGGCACGGGTGATGAAGGACTTTCGGAATGAAAAAGCAAGGTGCACTCATCTTTGGACTCGCACTCTTGGCCGTGCTTTCGGCGTACGCGTTCACCTTCACGGTGAAGTACCACGAGGTGGCGGTCCGTTCACGCTTTGGTGAAACAGACGCCCAGAGCATTGTGCGTGAGCCAGGACTGAACTTCCGACTTCCGGTCTTCGTCGATCGCGTGGTGACGCTGGACACACGTTTGCAAGCCGTTGAGACCCCGCTCGAAGAAATCACGACGGCCGATGGCTTGCAGATCGTGGTGCAGGCGTGGCTGCTCTGGAAGGTGGACTCCGAGGGTGACGCACCACTTGAGTTCTTGCGGAACTATGGGGAACTCGATGGTGCCGCTGAACCGGTGGAGACCGCCTTCCGCACCGCCACCACCGGTGCCATCAGTGCTTTCCCCTTGGAGGATCTTCTTTCCAATGGCACGGCCTTGGCCGACGCCGAGTCCGGCATGCTCAGCAATGTGCGTTCGGCTTTGGACGGTCGGGGGGTGGAATGTGTGGCGGTTGGGGTCAAGCGTTTGATGCTTCCGCCCCGCACCAGTCGATCGGTGCTCGAGCGTATGAAGGCCACCCGAGATGTCTTGGCCCGCAGTGAAGAAGCCAAAGGCAAAGCCGAAGCCAGTCGCATTCGTGCCGAAGCCAGCACCAAAGCCGACCGCATTCGTGCCTACGCCGGTCGCCGGGCCGAAGAAATTCGCGCTGAAGGTGAGGCCCGTGCGGCGAAGTATCTGGAGCAAATGCAGGAAGAGCCAGAACTGGCAACGTTCTTGGTGTGGTTGGATGCGTTGCAACGCTCTCTCTCCAAAAACACCACCCTGATTCTTCCTTGGAATGCCGCGCCTTGGCACTTGATGCAGCCTGGCACGGCGGCCCAAACCGCCGCCGGTGACATTCCCCAGCCTGTGGCGGTGGGACCGTGAGCGAACACGACGACCTGTCCATGCCGCCCCCCGAGGAGGAATCACCTCGTCGAGCGGCCTCGGCCCGACTCGAAGTGCGTGGTGGCCAAGGCCGCGAGGCCATGCTTCGTGAAGCCTTGGACCCCGCAAACCAATCCCTTCGCGATGCCCTTCGACTTTCGTTCCGGGTGTTGCAGATGGTCATGGTGGTTCTGGTGGTCGTCTTTCTTTTCAGTGGCTTGAAAACCATCGAGCCTGGCCAAATCGGATTGCGCCTGCAACTTGGCCAACTTGAAGAAGAGGCTCTGGAACCCGGTGCGCACTTGGCGTTGCCGTTCCCAGCGGGAGATGTCATTGTGCTTGACGGCCGTGGTCAATCCTGGGATCTGGAAGATGCATTCATGCCTTTGGCGGCGACCCGCCGGGGGACCGAATCCGCCACCGATTCTGCTTCGGTCAATGACTTCATTCGTCCCGGTCGTGACGGGGCCGTGTTGTTGCAAGGTGCGGACATTGGTCACCTGCGGTTGCGAGGCAACTGGGAGGTCTCCGAGCCAGCCCGACTTCTTCGATCGGTCGATCCTCAAGAAGCCCGTGGCACAACCGGTGTCGATGCCAACCGTTTGGTTGAATTGTTGACCGAAAGGGCCGTGGTGCATGCCACCGCTGGGCGCAGTTTGGAAGAACTCCTTGGGTTTGGCGATGTAGAGCAGCAAGAGATTGCCTCTTCGGTGCAGCGCGGTCTCGACAATTTGGGCTCTGGTCTTCGCGTGACTTCTGTGGAGTTTCCCGAAGATCCATTGCCGGCCTTGGCCATTCGACGGGAGATTCAAGCTTTGGAGCAGGCGCGAGTGAATGCCGCCCGCGATGTGGAGATTGCTCGCGAAGACGCGGAAGCGATTTTGATTGACGTCGCGGGTCCCCAATGGGCATCGGTGAACAACGCCATCAGTGCGTGGCAAGAAGCCGACCGCTTTGGGGGTGATGTTGCGGCCAAACAAATGGCCGCGGACGCCGCGCTCGAGGCCGACGATGTCTCCGGTCAAGTTGCCTCTTCGTTGCAAATGGCACGGGCGTACGCCTCTCTGGTGGAGGTCACTTTGGGCCAAGAAGCTCGGCGGCACGAAGGTCTTCTTCCCGCCTGGCGTGAACAGCGGGGCTTGGTGGCCAGTCGTATGTGGTCGGAAGTCTTTGCGAACGTATTGTCCACGCAAGACGTCGAAGTGGTGCAAGTTCCTGAGTTTGGGGACTTCCAGCTCCGCCTGGCCGGCAGCGATGACGTCCAAGAAATTCGCCGTCGTATGCGGCTGAATGAGCGGGAAGCAACCCAGATGATCGACGGCATTGACCTCGACAATCCCTGGTTGATGGGAGCCTCCATGATGCAACTTCAAGGCCCCGGACGGCAGCTGCAGCGCGATTCGTCCAGTCTGAACAATCCCGGCTGAACCTGAACCCTCTGACCGGCGTGCTCCTAGAAAGGGAATTCCATGACCGCCACCGCACCAATTGTTGAAGCCTCGGGATTAACCAAAGTCTTTCGAGACTTTTGGCGGCGTCCTCGGGTGCGTGCGGTCGACAGCATTGCATTTGAGATTCGACGCGGTGAAATATTTGGCTTGCTGGGTCCCAATGGTTCTGGAAAGAGCACCACCATCAAGATGATCTTGGGATTGCTGCACAAGACATCTGGTCGTTTGTCGGTCTTTGGTCGCGCGCCAGATGACGTGGCGGTGAAGAAGCACATTGGTTTTCTGCCGGAAGAGAGTTATCTGTACCGATTCCTCGATGCACGCGAAACCTTGGATTATTACGGAAAGTTGTTCGGCTTGGAGGCCAGTGTCCGCAAACGTCGGACGGATGAACTTTTGCAAATGGTCGGTCTGGAACGGGTGGCCCACCGTCCCATCGGCGAATATTCCAAAGGCATGATGCGGCGTATCGGCATCGCCCAAGCATTGGTCAACGACCCAGAGTTCTTGATTTTGGATGAACCCACCAGTGGTCTTGATCCGCTGGGGACCCGCCAAGTGAAGGATTTGCTGCTTGATTTGAAATCTCGAGGAAAAACAATCCTGTTGTCGTCACACCTTCTTGCAGATGTGGAAGACGTCTGCGATCGCATGGTGATTCTGTACGGGGGGAAAGTTCGAGCCGAAGGCACCTCAGAGGAGTTGCTTCGGGATACTGGTCGTTCGGTCATCGAAACAGGCCGTTTGGACTCCGAAGCCAAAGCAGCAGTGCAGTCTGTTTTGGCCGAACGGGGACTTGGTGACACCACCGTTGCCGCGCCGCGTCAAAGTCTGGAGCACTTCTTCCTCGATATCGTTGCCCGCGCTCAATCCGAGGCCGCGGCCACCGATGGTGCACGCACCGGTTCTGGTACCGCAGCCTTCCTTCGTGAAGAATCTACCGGGGACGACGTGGTGCAATCGCTCTTGGAAACCACTGCAGCACCTGAAGCGGCCGAAGTCGTGGAAGATGAGCCTACAAACGAATCTGAAACTGCCGCGGCCACGGACACTGTGATTGGTGATCTGGTGGAAAAAGAGGCTGCCCCGGATCGTGCCGATCGCGGTGCAGCCGCATCCGATACCGAATCGGGTCCGGACCGTGGTGTGATCGATGATTTGCTCGGCGGCGGAGACCGCTGACCATGACGAAGCTCCGTGATTTCTGGCGCTGGTCCGAACGTGTGCAAGACCGATTTGGTGTTCGCCTCGTGTTGGCGGTGCTCTCCCTCGTGGTCATTGGCGGATCGCTCGGTCAGATTGCTCTGCGCGCCAGCAGCATCAACCGCGACCGCAACGCCATTCTCGAAGCCTTGACCACCACCAGTTTGATGGCGGGCGATGATGTCGCTCGCTCGTTGAAGGAGAAAGGGACCTTTGAGGCTGGGGGACGGGAATGGGGCGATGTATCCCTTCGTGATGCCTCCGGCGCTATCTTTGGTCCCGATGGACGGGTCGCCATTCCTCTTGAGGTCGCTGAGTACTGTCTAAGAAACGAAGCACCATCCTGGGCGCCGGCGTGGTTGGTCACCCAGCCTCAAACCGCGCGGTTGGGCGCGTTGAGTATCTCCGCATTTGTGGTGTTGGTGGTCTTGCTTCGTGGCTTCCACGAACTTCTTTTGACTGGTCTTCTGACGGGGGGAGCTGCTTTTCTCGCACGGTCACTCGGTCTGTTGGACTTGGGCTGGGCTTTGGCTGGAATCGGAGTGCTTGGTTGGTCGTTCCTTCTCTTGCTTCGTGCGGCCAGAACCGGACTCTCCGGTCGCGGAGGTATTCGTGCCACCGCACAATTGGTGCTGATGGAAGGCGCGCGAACCGGCTTGCCACTGGTCTTCATTGCGGTGATGTTGGTGGTGCTGCCGCTGATTCCACTGTCTCTTGATCCCGACGCCCCATTGCGTTACCGAGTGCAGACCTTCATGAGTTGGTCCTTGGGATTGGCTTTCTGGCTGGCTGCATTGATGACGCTGCTGTTGGGGTGCTCCACCATTGCGACAGAAATTCGTGACCGGCAAATTTGGCAAGTGGTGACGAAACCCATTTCTCGGTTGCGTTGGCTGGTTGGCAAGTGGCTTGGTTTGGCAGTTTTGAACTTTGTGCTCACCGCCACTTCTTGTGTTTCGATTTTCTTTTTTATCCAGTATCTGCGTTCTCAGCCAACCGCCGAGGGCTTGGCGGGACGAGAAGATTCCTTTCTTCTGCAAGAAACGGTTCTGACCGCCCGAGCGGGGGCGTTTCCGACATGGGACGAACTCGACAACGAGCAGTTGCGGCAACGCATCTCGCAAATTGAAGAGACCGACCCGGAAATTCGAGCTCGTGGAGGCATGGGCATCAACGAGCGACGGGCGGCGGTTCAGGAACTGCGCGAGTTGCACAATTCGTTGCAAAGAACCGTACCTCCGGCGGTCGCGGGCGCCCCCCCAAACTATTTTGAATTCAATGGTCTTTCCGCCGCCAAAGATCTTGGTGGTACCCTGACCATTCGCTCGATTTTCCACATCTTGCGCGACGATGAACACGAGCGTTACCAATGCCGCTTCATCTTTGATCGCGGCGCGGGGCAGCAGCCAATTGCCGTTGACCAAACGTTTGTGCCCACCATGAGCCATGTGTTCCAAGTGCCCGCCGAGTGGGTTGATGATGCGGGCTCGTTGCGTATGGCGATCCAGAATTTGGCACCCGCAGCCATCAACTTTGATCCAGACGATCTTGAAATTCTGTACCGGGTTTCATCTTTTGAAAGCAATTTCCTCCGTGCCGCCTTGGTGCATTGGTCCAAGTTGGCCTTCTTGGCCGCGCTGGCCGTGGCGTGTGCCACCGCCCTCGGCTTCCCCGTGGCCTGCCTCGCTTCCATCACAATTTTCCTCGCGGGATCGGCCGCGCCATTCTTGGCCCGAGCCTTGTACTGGTACGCCCCAGCGGAAATGAATGAGATTGACTTTTCTGATACGGCCGCGGGAATCAGCTGGGTGTTTGAAGTCATCATCCACCAGTTGGCGGTTGCCATGACCTGGGCCTTCGGCGCATTTGGAGACTACGACCCCACGGGCGCGTTGGTCCGTGGTCGGCATCTCCCCTGGTCTGAAGTGCTCAATGCCTTCGCGAGAATGCTGTTGTTTTGGACCGGAAGCTCTCTGTTGTTTGGCTGGCGCGTCTTGACCCGTCGCCAGTTGGCCATTTACAGCGGGAGCGGTTGAGATGCGATGGGCTCGACCATTGGGACTGATACTGGCGGTGCTCTCATTTGTAGGAGCCGGGGCCTTGCTGCCTGACTTGGAACAGCGGACCGAAGATGCGGGACTCCGTTACACCGATTCAGTCGTGGAAGGCGCACCCCCTTGGGTTGCGGTGGGGACCGCCATTGGCGCTTTGCGTGGTCTCGTGGTGGATGTGCTTTGGATCAAAGTCAACTTGATGAAGGAGGAAGGCGATTACTTCGAAGTGATGGCCCTCTCCGACCTCATCACCAAACTCCAACCAAGATTCGCTGCGGTCTGGGCTTACCACGGTCACAACATGGCGTACAACATTTCGGTGGCCACCCACACGTTGGAAGAGCGATGGGACTGGGTTCGGGCTGGAGTGCGCTTGGTGCAAAACGAAGGGTTGCGGCACAACCCCGACGATCTCGTGCTGCACAAGGAACTGGCTTTCTGGTATGCGCACAAGATTGAAGGCAATTCCGACGACGCCCATCTGTTCTACAAGAGAGAGTTCACACGGGAGTGGCACTTTTTGTTGGGGGAGCCGCCCGAGACGTTGGAAGATCGCATCGCTTGGTTGCGTGACATTGAAGATGCCCCTGGGTCTCTCCCTCTGCTGCTTGAGTTGGATCCACGTTGCATTGAAGTTCGCGACCGACTGCTTTCCTCGGTGGCTCCATTGGCCGAGCAAGCGGGGGTCAATCTGGAACTCGACAGTGATTTCCTCTTGGAATACGGCATCTGGGATGCCATTCGTCAAAATCCCACCGGAGCGTCCCTCCTTGGCATCGATGACCAGGTGACGGCCGAGCGACCAATGGCCAAAGCCCTGGAGGAGATTGCGGCGGACCCAAACCTGCGAGGTTCTTTGGACAAGTTGGTCACGTTCGTGCGTCGGCGAGTGCTTGAAGATGAGTACAACCTCGATCCTCAGCGGATGCGTCGATATACCGAACTGTACGGTCCCCTTGACTGGCGCAACGGTCAAGCCCACGCCCTGTACTGGGGAAAGAAAGGTGAAGAAGGGGCGACCGCTCGGGTTGCGGCAGACGATGACGATTACAAACGGTTAAACAACGACCGGGTGGTGCTGCAGGCGCTTCAGGCCTTGGCTCGGTATGGCCGGGTTCGGTTTGACCCCTTCTCGACCGAGCCACCGGTGCGGACGCAGGAGCCTCGGTTTATTGATGTGATTGATCGTGAGTTCGAGTACTACTACACCAAGCACTACGACGTGAAAGGCGCTGGGGGGGAGACCTTCATCGACTTCCTACGCAACTTCATGAGTTCATCAATTCGTGAAGCATGGCGATCTGGGGAGAAGGATCGCGCCCAGCGTTTGCTTGACCGGCTGGATGAGCGATTTGGCCGCGGGGCGGTTCCTCCCAACAACGCGTATGCGATTGATCTTGAAATATTTGTTCGCAACGAAGTGAAGCAAGAACTTGATTCCCAACCGCATCTCGCACCCACCGAAGCACGTGGCGCGCTCTACGTCGGTTTCCGGGCTGGGGTGGCCCCTGACCGCCGGGAGGTTTGGGAGCAAGCGCTGACCTACACCGCTCAGGTGCACCGTATTTTTCGCGGCAATGAGTTTTACGACTACGAAACCAAGTTTGGTTCGGGTCGAATCAAAGACCTGATGCCACCAACTTTGGAAGAGGTGGTCGAAGTGGTGTTCTTGCAGTTCATCACCGACCCCACGATTCCGTTGTTGGACCGAGCTCAAGTGTGGCAACGGGTGGACAACTACAACCCTTGGTTGCGTGCAGCGGCTGAGCGACCCTCCATCCGCAATGCCTTGTCTCAGCAGTTTGCACGGTCTGAGTTGTCATTGAACAACACCCTAGAGCAACTCTTTCCAGTTCCGGTGGATCTCGAATCTCGACAAGCGGCTTACGAACGGCGGGTTCGAGATCGAGAAGCGGAACGTGAGCAGGGGCGAAAATCTGGATCGATTCAGCGTCAGAATTGATTCTGGTTTAGCAGTCTCCCCAGAGACTTAGCAGGGCAATCAGATCGTTGAACTCGACGGCACCCGAGCCGTTCAGATCTTCGGCACAACCATCGCAAGGGCCAAATGCCGACAGCAATTGAATGAGGTCGGGGAAATCCACCGCGCCGGACCCGTCGAGATCCTCGGGGCAGTTGGTTGCGCAGGCGTCTTCACACACCGTTCCGTCCCCCACGTACTGGCCTCCCACGACCCCGCAGTCTGCGTTCGTCAGGACGAGACACGCGCCGGTGGCGGGCACACAGCAGGCGCCTTCGGGATCGGGACAGTTTGTGCTCACGCAGTCGGTTTTGTTGCCTTGGAAAACGCCGCCGGCAACGATGCAATCCTCAGGCGTCGTGGGCTCAACGCAGGTGCCGTCGTCCAGACAGCACGCGCCTTCGGGAAAGCAGACGGTGGTTCCGCAAACGGTCCCCGGTCCCGAAAATGTGCCGCCCACCAGCCCACAATCGGTGGCTGGCAAACTCAAGCAACCTCCGGTGGCCGCAATGCAGCAAGCGCCCCCTGCGTTGCAATCCGTGTCGTTGCACAAGGTGCCCGCGCCTTGCCATGTTCCGCCGGAGTTCATGCAGTCGTCGGCCGCTCGGGTGCTGCACACCCCCGAGGCGCAACACGCACCAAGGGCCAGCGGGCATTCGACATCGGTGCAGGGCCTGTTGTCACCCTCATAGAGCCCGCCTTGGGATGCACACACTTCCGAGGTTTCCAAACTGCATCCTCCATTGGGGAGGCAACAAGCGCCAAGAGTTTGGTTGCAAGACAAACTGGTCCAAGTGGCTCGCATGACCCAGTCGCCAGAAGGGCGGCACAAGATGTTGAGGTCAGCAAACGACGACCAGCCGCCATTGGGGGGGCAACCCAAGAAGCCACAATTCACCCCAAAAAGCCAGTTTTGGCTCGGGGCCTGCAATCCGCCAACATCGGTGGTGGGAAAGGCGTTTTGGCTCGATGGCGGCGCTACCAAGCATGGGTTGCTGGTTTGGTTGTGGTGTCGGTCGATGCGGTAGCCAATGCTGAAGGTGGCGTCCCCGGTATCGTTGATGATGATTTGTTCGGGGTCATCTGGGTCTACCAAGACTTGGACATTCACCCCATTCGTACCGGGTTGCAGCACGATGTGGGGCAGCAGCTCGCCGTCGCTGGCATACTGGGCCACCACATTTCCGCTGGCCGGCGTTCCCGACCAAACGAAGAATGTCCATTCGGTGGTCGTGGTGACATTGCTGTTGCTGGTCGCAAAGATCATCTCGGCCACATCGAGCCGGATCGGGAAGTCCGCGGGGTCCAGGGTCCAACTTGCGGCGGCCACTTCTTGCTCGGCGAAGCCGGCTTGGACCGTGTATTGCCCGCCTCCAAAGTCGGCATCGGTGTGGGCGGACACTTCGGAGGGACACGAGCCAGCCAACGCCATTGGGCGAGCTGGTTCAGTCACTTCAACATTGGCAACGCCAACACGTTGTTCTTCGGTACCAAGGGGCCGCTCCAGAACACCCAGCAGAAGTGAAATCAAGATCATGGGGGTTTCCTTGCTTTGAAGTATCTCCTCTGTTGGTCTTCATACAAGTTCCAAGGTGATCAATTTCAGCTCGAAGCCAAAAAGAACCCGCCCCCAACCTGTGGGACGGGTTCCATGATTTTGAGGGTTTCTGCTTCTTAGAAACAGCACGCCAGCAGTGCTGCGATTACTGGCCGCTGTCAGACTCGGAAGGGGAGCCAAGTTGGGAGCCAGGGGCAGCCCGGGTCTTGCCAGGTTCGCGTCGCTTCATCTTCTCTTGGTCCTCAGCGCTGCTGAAATCGCCGTCAGATTCGGCTCCACAGCCGACAAAGGCAAGCAGAAGACAGAGGGCGGTCAAACGTCGGATCATTTCGGTCATGGTATTGGTCTCCAGATGAGGTCCAAATCCTACCCGCTGGGAGCATGGTCGAGGCGAGAGACCGAGAAATCGCAGGGTTGAATGGAACATTACATACCCTTACGATTACACCTTGATTCAGGGGACCCCGCCCATGCACCGATTGCTGCTCAGTGTTGTTCTGGTTGGATGCCAAGCCGGCCAAATGGCTTCAAATACCGACTTTTCCAACACACCAGAGGCACGTCTGGCCCAACGCGAACGGGCGGCGGAGGCCGACGGTAAGGCGTTGCGAGCGGTGGCCGAGCGGTTCTGGGCGGCCCGAGTTTCTGAAGATTGGAAAGTGGTGTACGAACACCTTCCCGCGAAGGTCCGCGGCGAAGAAGGGTGGGAAGCGTGGGCCGAATGGGCCGCGGCGGAATCGCCGTTCATCTTTGAACAAGCCGATCCAGGGGAAGTCGAAGCCATGGATGGCTTTGGTTGGCAGTCGGTGGCGGTCCGGACCCGTATTCGGAGGTTCCCTCAGCTCGATGCTCGAGAACTCAACCGCAACGACTGCTGGCAGAAAGAAGACGGCCGCTGGGTCATCGTTGAAGACCGCAAAGAAAAAGAGAAACTGCCAGCCAAGCCTTCAACCCGCGATCTGCTGGCCGAAGAGTTGGTGCGTGATGTGCACGCGATCGTGAACTCCGCCCGTGAGAATCGAAATTTTGATCGCTACTGGGACCATTCCGATCCAGATGACCGCGAAATGGTGGCCCGTGAAAAATTTGAAGAACTCCACGCCGAATTTGGCTTCTACGGGGCCACGCCCCTCTGGATTGAAGTGGTGGGCGATTCGGCCCGTGTCCAGCACGAAATTCTGATCAAGAACCTCCACCCCAGTTTGCGGAAGATGGATCCCCAGCCCGCAGTACTGGTGGAGGAGTACCGAAGGGTCGATGGAACTTGGTACTACGACTTCAACACCGCCCACCCAGGTGCCCCCAGCGATGATGCTGTGGCGGCCTCGGAGCAACCCTCATGACCCGTTCCTCCCTCTTGATTGCCTCAGTCACCCTGTTGGGGTGTGAATCCGCTTCCACCACCGCCTCGGTTGAATCCCCGGTCGCTGAACCAGCGTTGGCGGTGGAATCTCCCATGCCTGAGTCCATTTCTGAGCCTTCGCCCATGCCGGCAGCCAAGCCCAACGTGTCCTTTGTGCACGCGGCCAAGGGTCTGCCCACCAGCGGGCAATGGAAGTGCGACCCACGCGTGGTGGATGTTGATGGCGACGGGACCCAAGAGATCGTGGCCTTGCCCCGGTTGCTCAAGGGCGCCCGCATGTTCTTGATGCAAGATGGCCTTTGGCAAGACGCTTCGGCCGGTCTGGAGAGCGACGGCATCACCTGTGGTGGCGGCCTAGAAGTGCTGGATTTGAACGGTGATGGCCGCAACGACCTGATTTACGGCTGCCACTGCAAGGGCCTGTACACCTGGCTTCGTAGCGACGAAGGTGGTTGGGACAAGGGGGCGGAAGCCGTTTGGCCCGAGTATCTCTCCGATGCCAACGACAACAACTTCATGTTCCAAGGCATGGAAGACATTGCTGTTGGTGATGTTGATGGTGATGGCCACGCCGACGTGTTCACCGGTGGTTCCGACGAAGGGGGCATCAACATGTTCCTCGGCGACGGCACCGGCGTGAACTGGGAGTGGGTGTCTGAAGAGTCGCTGCCCAAGCGTGGGTGGTGCACCCGGTTGATGCTGCACGACTTTGAAGGCGACGGAGACCTGGACCTCTTCGCGTCATATTGCCGGGGACCGAAGGTCTACATCAACGACGGTCAAGGCAGCTTTACCGATGCGTCACTCGGTCTGCCCGAGCCGCCCATGCAAGGCATTTGGTGGGGCATGGAAGTGGGCGATCTCGATTCCGACGGCATGCTCGACATCGTGGTGGCCAACTGGGTGAACGGCCCTGAGGTTTTCTTCAACCGAGCGGGGCAGTGGGAATACGGCGTCGATCCCTTCCCCGAAGCCGACGGAGGCGGTACCGGGGTGGATTTGGCGGACTTCGACGGCGATGGCCATCTGGACATCGTGTTCCTCGGCCGCATGAACAAACGGCAGATGGGCCATGCCCGCGGGCTGTTCGTTCTGCGGGGCGATGGCCACGGGCACTTCGAATACCTCGCCGATTCGGGGCTGCCCAGCACGGGCCTCAGCGGCACTGCGGGTGTGACCGCGGCGGATTTTGACGGTGACGGCATTCCCGACATCGTGGCTGGCACCGGGTTGTCGGTGGAATCCTCTCGAACTCGGCCCGAGGGCCCAGAGGAGGTGCTTTTGGCTTACCGCACCCAACGGGACACCGCTCGTGTTTCAAAGGACTGAGAAAAATAAGACACGAGGGTTGAAACACAACATATGGGTATATAACCTTATTCCTTCCAGTCATTTCCGGACGTAAACCCGGGTTCTGGAGTCGGGGTGATGGACGTGGATGGGGCCGCTTTTTTTGGAGTGGCCAGGGAATGGATGGGTGGGCAAGTGACCTTGCTCGCTGATTTTGCCACCACAGTCCCCAAGGGGGGGGCTTGGTTTTCTTTTCGAAACCCAATCATCCTTACAAAGGGGACACACCATGGGTAACAAGTTCTTTATGGGCGTTGCCGCGCTCGCGGCGGCGGGTTCGGTTTTCGGTGCAGACCGTCTTTCCGCAACTGAGAAGGGTTCACTTCTCATGTTTGTCAATGCTTCCGGCACCATTCACATGTCCAACGACTATCCCGCCGACGTGCAGCTGCAGGCTTACGTCACTGCTGGTTGTGGCGAAAGCTACGACATGGGCTTCTCGTTGACCGCCAACCAAATCGCTACTTTCGATAGCTACGACCTGGCCGCTCCCTTCGGTGGCGCTGGTGCAGATCACGGCATGATTTCGATGTACGTTTGGGCTGTCAACAACGACAACGCTCAAATCCGCTGGAACCACCTCTCCGGTGGCATCCTCGGTGGCGGTGCTTACGCATCCGCAGCAGCTTTGCAAGGCAACAACGGTGACACCGTTGGTGTCGCTGGCACCATCAACATGGATGGCGTGGAGTACTCCTCCGCTTACAACGGTTACACCGTGAACTTTGC
>Ga0160422_10000652_pt1 | contig 21143 bp, 10 predicted proteins | sample Fk160mmetaG_FD_108192 | JGI IMG/M metagenome (GOLD analysis project Ga0160422, IMG submission 108192) | Marine microbial communities from the Central Pacific Ocean - Fk160115 60m metaG | ecosystem: Environmental > Aquatic > Marine > Oceanic > Photic zone | place: The Central Pacific Ocean...
AATTATCCCTTGGAGACGATCAATTCTCTGCTCAAACCGAGTTATCTGAACGGAGGTAATAATATGTCCGATAACCATTAGCGTGAATGATATGACTCCAACATAAAATGCTAGTCTCATCTCTAGAGAAATAGAACTTGCATCGTCACCAGCAATAATTGGCCCAGGGTGGCGAATAACCCAAATTCTAGTTACCAAATAGGTAAATGGTACTAAAACAAAACCGTAGAAACCAAATGTTGCGAATGTGTCTCTACTTTCGACACCGTCAGGTTGACTTCTTCGACCTAGAACTAGGAATAAAGCAAGTAGGGTGAGTAAAGCAAATGAATTCAAGCGATAATCCTGCCAATCCCACGGCGTACCCCACTCTGCTGCCCCCCATATGCAGCCTGACCAAACGGCGATTAAGCCACAGGCAAGACCAGCCTCGGAGCCAGCGATGTGTAGTTTCCAACCGAATTCATTGCGTTTGAATAACCACATGGCAGAGCCGGCGAATAACACGCTGAACGAAATGAATGCGGCCCATGCAGCAGGCACGTGCCAATAGAAAATGCGCTGTGCTTCAGGTGATTCGAAGGCATTGATATTGACACTAGGAACCCAATTAAACGCCAGAAACAGAGTGGCAACCAAGCCAGTGAACCCGGCGATGAGAAACAACTCACCCTTGCGCTCTCTCATGCCATCCCCTCATTCGCTTACCTTTTGAACCTAAGGTTACAGGCTTGCACAATAATCAACGACTAGGCCCCAAGGAAGAATTAAAACCGGAGTTAACAGTCTAATAAAAACGGCGTTGTTGCGCGGTAGTCTTACTGTGCTCATTTGCAAAAATCTAACGATATAGGAAGTTGTCAGAGTGATTAATCCACCAATCAGGATTACTCGATAATCCATTGATTGATTGAAGATTTGCATAGCAATTGCAGTGAATATAATTCCACTAGCCATACTTTCAAGATATGAATTCGGTATTATACTATTTTGTGCTCGCCACCAATCTACTGCTCTTTGTTCATTGAGAATTTTAAAAACCGGATCTCCAACCAAACCCATCGTGAAAGCAGGGGCAAGGGCGAACCCCATCAAAATAGACTTATTATCTGATAGCGTGAGAGGGTCAGCGATTGATAGCAAGCAACCCATTACCAGCAGCGCTGATAACCAATTTCTTTGGATTGAAACAAGTGTGTTGAAATTGAGATTCCAACCTATTTTTGTTCGCAACAAAGGATATGATTTTTCTGTGGCGCTAACTTTCCATGGTTTACTGTAATTGGGTTCTTGATGCTGCGTCTCGCTTAGGTTGTGCAGTGATGTAGCACATTCTCTCATTCTTTTATCATGAGAGGCAATTACAATTCCATGGCCTAAATTTCTAAGTTGATGTATTTGTTCAATCAACACTTCAACCGATGCATCGTCAAGACCCGAATCTGGTTCATCTAACAGAATCAAACTATTTTCGTGACTAACCATTCCAGGTATTAATCCACAGATTACTGCCACCTTTCTCTGCTGCCCACCAGAGAGATGAGCGATCTTGTCATTTCTTCGATTACCGATATTGTAACGCTCCAGAACAGAACTATAATCGTAAGATTTGCCACATATGGCAATAACATTGTCCAATTGCTGTTGAATTGTCTGACTAGGCACCAAACAATTCGCTTGGAGTGTTAGGCCAAACGGGTTGAGAGGATTCACTCTCCGCCCTTCCGCATCAAAAACTAGACGGCCATTGTGTTTTACTGCACCTTCTTCGAGCGGTAACAATCTCGCAGCGGTCTCTATTACAGTAGATTTTCCAACGCCATTTTCACCATACAGAACCACACAATCACCAGCATTTACCGTCAGGGAAAAATTGCGTAACACAACTCCCATACCTCGGCGAACCGTGACATTACTCAGTTCCAAAACAGGCTCTGCCATGGGTTGGCCATTGGCTGAACAGCAATGAATGCTACCATTTTGCAAGACTACTGCACTAGTTCAAAAATGGTAAGCCCCATGCATCACCATGGCGGCCAAGTTCACGGAGTTTGGCCCGTTAGAAAGCAGTCTGTTTGTTGTCTGGCTGGTAGCCGTTTTTTGGCCATTAATCTACTCATATCGGCACAAAACATCCTTTGCTTTGTCAATGACGGTAGCACTGCTACTGGGCTACTTGGTTCAGGTTTTTTGGTCTTTGATGTATAATTTTGGTTGGCTGGAAATTTGGCTTTGGGAGGATCTTTGGATGGTCCCAAGTGAAGCAAATTCTCCGTCTAGTTGGATAACCTTCGTTTCAGCCGGATTTCTTCATAGCCAGGTTGATGCCACACATGTTCTAAGCAACATTCTAGTCATATCGTTGGTTGGTATTCCGCTCGAGCAGCGACTTGGTTGGCGCCGTTTTACTGCAATTTATTTCATCGGTCTGATTGGCGGTTCAATCGCCTGGGTGCTATTTAATTTTGAATCTTCAAGACCTGCATTGGGCGCTTCTGGAGCAGCATTTGGTTTATTTGGCGCATACTTAGCTGGGTGGCCGAAAGATGAGATTCCATTTCCCCTGATTTTGATTAGAAAATGGCCAGTGTTTTACTTAGCACTGATTTATTTCGCTCTTGAGGTCACGCGAGCCTACTCCTTGTATGGATTGGACCGTCCAAGTGATGTTGGGCACATGGCACACTTAGGCGGTTTCATCTTGGCCTATGTGTTATTGCCACTGGTAGCGAGAGGGGGCCCGGTTCCGTTAGGAATTGAGGACGGTGGACCATCCTCGTCAAGTGAAGTTATCAACAGACTGCGTCGAATTAAGCAACAAATGCAAGACCTTTCTGAGGTTGGTGACCCTTGGGAATCACAAAATTATCAACTGCCGAGAGAGTTGCGTGGTCCGGTAAAGAGTTTGATGGAATCTAGTGATGAACCTGAGACTAGACAAGCATGGATGGAGCATATTGCTGATATCTCGACATGTCCGAATTGCGGTAGTAAAATTGGTGTTGTAGAGCGCTCGGATGGGCCCCATTTGCAGTGCTCGGATGAGCCTACTCATTTCAACTGGCCTTAATTTCCCCAAACCCCCTAAGGGGGGTTGGGGAAGGGTCGAGAAATGGATACTATCAAAACATGGCCTCCTCTCAGGTAACCTACCGAAGGGGGGTTTCAATGAGTTCATGTGTCGGTTTACGTCGCTCAGCGATATTGATTACGCTGATATTCTTGCTTGGAGGGTATTCTTCAGCATCAGCGTCTTGGTCACTTATCGAGGAGACGAATAATGATGTAACTTCCCAACCCACGCATACTGACCCTATTTTGATTGATGGCCTACCCCCGCTTGTTTGTGGTGACGAGTTGTGTAAAAGACCACTCAGGCTTGACTTACGTGGCGATATGGCCGCATCAGAACAGGATGGTTGGTGGCTCAGTTACGGTCCAGACTTGGATTGGAACGGAATGGATGACCGACTTCAGAGAGTGATTGCAGGTTATGACTCAATATCTCCCACAGCGATAATTGGTGAAGATGGCAAGAAAACTGTTGCTATTGTCGTGGACTACGCCTGGCACCCAACCGAAGATGAGGTTGCAGAACTGCAGCAAGTATTGTCCGAGCACCATTGGGTTGGTGAATCATCTGGGGCTTGGTTTGACCGGCCAGAGAGCATTGATTCAATAGTCGTTGATAAGGTACCAGTCAGTGCTCTAATGGACATCTATCACCTCAATGGTGTTGTGGTGATAGAGATGCAGAATGTCATGGTCCCTAGCAATGATATAGCGGGCAAGGCAACAAGGGCGATGCCGTCAGATGTCTATTCGGAGACTGCTTACGAAAGGGGTTATTCAGGTGATGGAGTAGTCATTGCCGTGCTTGATACCGGAGTTGATAACGAGCATCGCTCGTTAAATGATTTTGATGATCAAGATGATGCCCCCGATACCAATCCTTTGTCATATGATGATCACAAGTGGGTAGCCGGTTATGATGCAACGTCAGCGGCGGCCAATCCTGACGGCTCGCAAGACCCTGACGATGGTCAAGGGCACGGAACACATGTCGCAGGCTCCGCCTTGGGAACCGGTGATTCATCAAGAGTTCATGTCGGGACAGCGCCCGGCGCTTATTTGGTGGACATAAAAGTCCTAACCGATGCAGGCGGCACTAATTCCCAATACTCAATCAATGGCATACAGTGGATGATTAACAATGCAGAAACAGATTGGGGTCACAATTCTTCTAGCAGAGGCATACAAATTGGCTCAATGTCGTTTGGTTCATTGTCCTCCCCACTCAACCCCGGTGACGAAGGTGACAATGGCACCGGCGGTGAGGCCAGATTAATCAATAACGCAACTGAGAATGCCGACATTGTTTGTGTGATAGCAATGGGCAACGATGGAACCAAACGAGTTCCGTCACCGGCTAGCGCAGACCTGGGCTTTGCAGTGTCCTCAGCATCGGATTTCGGCAATACCAACAGAACCAATGATGGAATATCGAGTTTCACTAATTTTGGCCCGCGTTTAGATGACGGTGATGATAACGAATGGGATGAATTGAAGCCAGACATTTCCTCATACGGTTCGAATATCATTTCAGCCACGGCGGCAACTGGTACCTCTTTCCCAGGCGCTCCACGCCCAGAGGCAGACACAGGTTATGATGAGAAAGACGGCACTAGTATGGCAACTCCAATCGCCTCAGGCATCATTGCCTTAGTCAGGGAAGCAGCACCAAATTTGAACGCTTTTGAGGTAATGGACGTAATCCGTAATTCATCAGAAATCAGAGACAAGCCAGCTAACACCGTTTCCGACCGCTGGCATGAAAAATGGGGCTTTGGTTTAATCGATGCCTCATGCGCAATTGACTTAGCACTTGACCAACCGTGCACACCCTTAGAGGATACAGGAATAGTCGCCCCGCCGCCTAGTGGTAATGGTTCAGGTGACTACGTTACAATCAACCAACCATCAAACAATACATGGTGGTTGGAGGGTAACACCGCAACAATCTCTGGAACTACTGATATTCCATCTAGCGAGCAATTCGATCAGGTTCAGGTTCGCATTGCCCAGTTTTTGGAGTCTGGAACCGAACGGGAATTGAAACCATGGACAATTGCTGGCGGGGACACAGAAAACTGGAATCTCAATGTCAACATATTGGAGGACTGGATTCAAGCTGACGAAGATTATGTGATCGTCAGTGTGAAACTATACGACACAGTGACAGAGGCTGAATCAAATCTCGATTTCAGAGTCATTAATCTAGCACGAATGAAGGTTACCATTGCCAGTCCGAATGTTGGGCAGAGCGTCAGTGGTATAGTGGAATTCACTGGCACTGTTGACGGAGTTCAACATGATTACATGGAATACAAGGTTGATAATGGTGAATGGGAGTTTGCTACTGAATTGCCTAATTTAGAAGTCGGCAGTCAGGATTGGTCATACAATTGGGATTCAACAACAGTATCTGATGGTTCGACTAGATTGAGTTTCAGGATGGTAAATGAATCTGGTGTCAAGACCGATGATATTCGCCGAACCATCGACGTCGACAACATGCCTGCAGCGCCAGATTTCGTCTTCACCGGGGTTGTAGAGGTATTAGATGAGGTTGGATTACCAGTTCAAACAGCCGTTGCCGGCTCTATCCTTACCGTGCGATTCACCATCGAGAATGTTGGGGATTTAGATGCCGATGATGTTTACATCAAGTTAGAGGCACCCGGGGATAATTCTGATGTCTACCCTTCCGACATCACTATATCAAATCTGGACGATGGTGACGAGGCCGAGGTAACATTATACTGGTGGGCAACCGAAGTCGGGACACACACTGTCACAATAGCCGTCGACCCTGCTAGAAATTATGATGATCCAAATCCAGATGATAATTCCTACAGTTTCCCATTTGAGGTTGAGGAACGGCCAGTAGAACCAACCTTGAGATTTATGCAAGGCGCTTACCAAACTGTGCCGCTAATTCCTAATCCTGGGCAGCAGTATACAGTAATAGTTAGAGTTGACAACCTTGGCCAAACTGATGCTACTGGATTGCAGTTAACCCTCTACACAATGCTAGAGGGCGATGGATGGACGGAGATCGGACAAGATATTATCACGATAATCCCCGGTTCAGATTCTAGTTCAGGTTATGATGAGGGACGTTTCATAGTTCCTGGTAATTACTCCACGGCCGGTGGCACGGAATTCCGAGTTACTATGTCTGGTGATGGGGTCGAGACTGAACACTCCGAACTACGATTCACCGTAGTTGTCAATGAGGTAGGATTAGATTCCCCAGTCAGATTAAATCTACTGTCCGGTGAGGAAATAATTGATTTTGTTGGCATGGAAGACAGTGGTTTATTGTTCACAACAGTTGATGGAGAATTACATGTCCGAACCGTAACAGAATCCTCATCAGGCGCTTGGGCTACTCTTGCTGATGTCAAACTTGCCGATTCATGGGCAGGGGAGCTCACCGCAATATTGCGCGATGATGGTTTGGTCCACGCTGCGTGGACCGAAAACGTACTCAGTCAACAAGGCTACTTCCTGTCACACATTGCCATGACCTCGATAACTAGTGCTGGTGAAACCACCGAAAAGCAGACCCACATGACTGCATTGAAACTCTCAGAAGGTCGCTACTGGGGCCTAGATATGGCCAAGAAGGGCGATCGTGTCGTTTTAGCAGGTTATCACAGGGACATAGCCACGGGTGGCTCTTACAATGATATAACATCGATCTTCGTCCTGATGTCAGACACCCCATTAATTCAGAGTTCATGGAGTTCAAGTTACATTTTGTCAAATATTGACATCAAGCCGTCGCAGGGGGATTCCTTAGCGATTGATATTGGCGTGGAAAACATGCATATTCTGTATCAGGAATTGCGTGATGATGTTACGGGAATTGAGCGAGTGGGGTTGATGTATGCGCACGGTAAAGAATGGTTACCATCGTGGTCATTCCAATATTCAGTAGGTGACTATGCATCAAACGCCCAGTTAGAGGTGTATCAACAGAATGGCCGAGATGTATTGGCAGCGACGTGGGTAGAAGGCTTCGGAGGTGAATCAAAAATTGCCTATGTGATAACTGATAACTCGTGGTCTGCAGATGAACCTGACTATGCTATCGCTGCCGGCGTTACCAACCTGGTGATGTCATCATATGACGATAAGGTCTCATTGATTTATGACGAGATAAACGTCTATGGACCAATGACAAGATATGGTGTCTTAGATACTGAAAATAATCAATTTGCATTGTCTAATTTGATAACCGAAGGATTCACTATGGGTTACGCAACAACAAAAGAGGAATCAATAACCTTGGTTTCATCTAGCAGCGGTACTCTGTCATTCAAAACCATAGTATCATTGGAGTCGGAAGAAATCATTACCAAGGAAAAAACCTTCTTAGAAACACTACTCGAACCTTTGCCAGGTGATGAAACTACCAAGGCGCTAATTTTTGGTGCCACATTACTTATTGTGTCAGTTGTCTTCATCTACTTAGTAGTCTCATTGAGAAGAAGTAATCGAGAGGTAGAGGAGAAGGTTCTGTCGGCAGCGATGGTCGTTGATGAGGATGATGTTGAGATAATGGTTGAAATCGAGGCAGATGATGCTGCGATTGCCATAAACATGGATGCTGAGGAATTAGTCGTTCAATCTGTAGTTGCGCCGAAGCTAGAGGCAGTAGAGGAACCAGTGGAAACTTTAGAGCAGTCGTTAGCGGCAAAAGCAGAATCAGGAGAGGGTAACTCACGTCTAGAGCGGCGAATGAAACGTAAGCAGCAGCGTGAGTTGGTCGAATTAACCGAACAGATGATCAACAATGTTCCTCAACTTCCGCACCCAGACCAACCACCAATTAATGCAGACACTGTGTTACCCGACCTGCCGACCTTACCTCCGGTTGATGGCGCGCCGCTACCGCCATTGCCAATGCCCGGAATGGCTGTGCCCCAAAAAGAGGCAAACTGCCTCGAATGTGCAGCCAAGTTTACTATCAAGGACTTACGATTGACTAAAGTTAAGTGTCCAGTTTGTGATGCTGTTGTGCAATTATAGGTGAGGTTATGTGTGGTATTTTTGCCTACATGGGGCCCAGACAGGCTGCTCCAATTTTGATGGAAGGATTAAGACGCCTGGAGTATCGAGGTTATGATTCATCGGGAATAGCTTTGAGAAATGGCAATTTTAGTATATACAAAAAAACCGGTAAAGTTGCAGAACTACAATCAATCCTGCCGACCGAATTAATCGGCAATGTCGGTATCGCCCATACCCGTTGGGCGACGCACGGCGGGGTAACCGACCCTAATGCTCATCCACATTTGTCGGAAAATGAAAAAGTAGTAATTGTTCACAACGGTATTATTGAGAATTCTCGAACCTTGCGGTCGCTGCTAAAAAAGAAAGGCGTGGTGTTGAATAGCGAAACAGATTCAGAAGTAATATCACATATTTTAGAATATGAATTGGGAAGAGATAATTCACCAACAGACGCACTGCGTAGGACGCTAAGCAAGTTAGTGGGGACTTGGGGTTTATGTGCAATATTCATTGAACATGATGTAATTATGTGTGCTAGGAACGGCTCGCCACTGATTATTGGCCAGGGTGATGGTGAGGTTTTTGTTTCCAGTGACCCACATGCCCTAGCGACTCATACCCAGAGGGTTGTGTTCATGGAAGACGGAGATATCGCAACTCTCACTAGAAATGACATCACCATGAGTAACCTCCGAGGCGAGTCTTTTGACACCGATATTACCGTTCTCGAAGAAGAGTGGCAGGAGGCTGAACTTGGTGAATTCGAGCATTATATGCTGAAAGAAATTTATGAACAACCAGATTCACTACGTCAGTGTATCAGTGGTAGACTCGATAGAGTCAGAGGTAACGGGAGGCTGGGTGGACTGAAATTATCCCCGCTAGAACTGTCTAAATTACCACACGTCAGACTAATTGGTTGTGGAACCGCATACCATGCTGCAGAAATCGGCGGTTTCTTGATCGAATCACTGGCCAGAATCCCTTCATTGGCCCACATCGCGAGCGAATTCAGGACCAATGAACCAGTTATCAACCCTAATGCACTACATTTTGCGATTTCTCAATCAGGAGAGACTGCAGATACGCTGTCCGCGTTGAAAGAAATACAACTCAAAGGTGGAGCAGTGCACGGAATAGTAAATGTTGTCGGCTCATCCATTGCTCGGCAATGTGGTCAAGGAGTATACATACACTCTGGACCAGAGCAAGCAGTAGCATCAACTAAGGCATTTTCGAACATGATAGCGGCATTAACAATATTCTCGATACAGGTTGCTAGGTCACGCTCACTAAGTAAAGAAAAAGGCAAAGAAATCATCAACGGATTGCAACAAATTCCTCATCTTATCGAGGAATACCTTGCTAACCAAGGTCCGATAATGGATGCGGTAGATGCGGTAATGCACGCCAAAAGTGTCTTATTTTTGGGTCGTGGTATCTCCGCCCCAGTCGCAAAAGAAGGGGCACTGAAATTAATGGAGGTGGCATATATACCTTGCTTAGCCTACCCTGCTGGTGAGATGAAACACGGTCCAATAGCGCTATTAGAGGAGGGTAGTCCAGTTATTTTCATTGTCCCCAATGACCACGTCAAGGAAAAATCTCTATCCGCTATTCATGAATGTCGTGCCAGAGGGGCAAAAATCATTCTAATTCACGAGGAAGGGGATGATATTAGCCACGACGGAGATATTAACATAGCAATACCGAAAGTCAACAATTACCTCTCTCCGATTCTATCTGTCGTGCCGCTGCAATTGATTTCATATCACACAGCACTGGCGCTTGGTTGTGATGTAGACAGGCCAAGGAATCTGGCAAAATCAGTGACGGTTGAGTAGTCAAAGGGTCGTAAATCGTTGTTCTTCAGGTTTCCATTTGAACGGTTTGTAGCCAAGCAGATGATTAGTATGGCGCATTTTTATGACGCTCATCTTTCGACTAACTTCATCCGCTGACCGTTCCATCACTAGGTGTATGACACCATCTGAAAGGTAGTCTTCAATACCATATTCTCCAAACTGTTTGTGGTCCTCTCCAGTCATCTCACAGATGAAAAAGGAGGTCAATTCTAGTCTTCGGACGGCTTCGAAGAGTCGGAATATTTCATCACGCGGGTTTTCCATTTTTGTCAGTGTGAAGAAGGCTCCAAGTGAATCAAAAACCAACAATTCAAAACCAATCGATTGGCGATATGATGTCAGTTGTTTGATAAGTTGCCCCATCCAGTCAACTCGATTACTCATACCCTGTTCATCTAATTGAACGCGTAAGTCAACCAAGTCAATTATTGCGATTCGATTTCTAACGCGTGGGTCGTCGACATTCATTCCCATATTGCTCATATGCGCCCTGAGTGATTCCTTACCCTGTTCCAGAGTTATGTATATGCCACTGGTTTCCCCATATAGTACCGCATTGTAAAGCATCGAGAACGTCAGACTCGATTTCATTGCACCTGAGGCCCCGGCAACCAGACAAATGTGGCCCTGAGGGATACCACCCTGCATATTTTCGTCTAATCCTTCAATGTGAGTTGGTATTCTTTCCAGTCCAGCCATTGTGCCACCATTTGTCGGAGGGTTGTCCATCACTTGAATATGTCTAAAATTTGACGAGGCAAATCGTAAGGTTGATTGATTGGGGAAATTAGTATTTTACAATGAGGGTTTGGCTAGCATCAAAGTCTGCGCGGAGGGCAGAGATGTTGGGGCAAATTTTCCCAAACCTCATTTGTAAAGGCATTGACTCAGTCAATGAAATCTCAAAATCAACCGTTGTTTCAGGCCAAGTTTTGGAAATCTGTCAAAAAAAGGCTGCGGCAGTAAACTTAGATAACGACTATCAATTAATTGTGGTAAGTGATACTATGATCCAAGACCCAGATGTTGATGTGCGGGCCATGGGTAAGGCCAAAGATGCCATTGAGGCAGCAGCAATGCTACATCGTCTAGCTGGCCGCCGGCACAGAGTTTGGACAGCCACAGGGATTTGGTATAAATCAAAGTGGGAGTTTCATCTCAACGAAGCCATAGTCGAGATCGATGTCCTAAATGATGAGACTTTAGTCGAACTAGTGTTGAATAATTCGTGGGTCGGTAAAGCTGGCTCATATGATCTTGCAGGTGACATAAATCCTTACGCACGATTGGTTGAGGGCGACGAAGCAACAGTGTTGGGTATAGCCGGGGATGCGATGGAAAGGCTTGTCCAACTTAGTGATTATGAGGTGTAACGCTCATAGTGCATTGGGATTCTGTGCCAAGTATCTAGCGATAAAACCAAATCTTTGAACAATATTATCACCATGTAAATCATCATTGAAGTTAGAGCGAAGTTTCTCATAAAATAATAAACAAGGTCAGTATCTTCTCCCAGTATCGTTATCCTAAAACCGATCATAAACAATGACACGACTCCAATGAAGTTGAAAACAAGCATTTTGTAGAGTTTTGAACGGTTGTGAATCGACTGGTGTAAATGGTCTTTATGGAGATATATTCCTGACCCCCATATTGATAACATTACCGTGGAAAAGATAAGTGTTACATAGGAAATATTGATGAATTTTCCCTCATCAAAATCCGGCAATATAGACATCACGCCAACAACTAGAAAATACCACTGAGCAGAGCCAATTAGGGCAGAATGTGGTTGCGGATTTTTGCCCACAGCCTTGCGCAGCATTTTCACAGGTCGTGTTGATATGAAGGCCCAAAAGAAGGGTAATGATTGGCTGATGTTCGCTAAGTCTTCAGTTACTTGTCCGCGCTCGTACATGATTACTGAGAAGCAGTGAACTAGCGCTAGGACGAGATAGATAGCGACAACGGGTCTAAAATCACTGAATTTAACTAGACCCCATGATAATCGGCGATTGAAGTGTGCAAGTATTAGGCTCAACGCTATTGTTCCCATCAATACAACAACGTTGAAAGAAAATCCGAATTCGAGCAGTCCGGTTTCTTTGCGGAAAATCCAACATCCAAGCACAACTAGCGAGGATACAGGTATCAATAGTGCGGGTATTAAAGCGATATTACCACAGTTAATTTGTTTCTGTTTTGATTCAATATGTAGTTTCCAACTTGGCCAAGCTATTGAAATCAATCCCCAGGTTAACAGGACTAAACCGACAGTAACCATCTCAAACATGAGCGTGAGGTTGTTGGAAAATATCCCCCCCATTATCAAAACCTGGCCGATTATATTCACGAGCAGGTATTGATTAGAGTGAGTGTGAGTATACGCATCGCTATCGTGAGTGATTGGGAATAGGTCAAACACCATGCCAATCAGAACAGACATCAGCCAACCAAGTGAAATCAGTGCAGTGAGAATAAAAGCGATTTCAAGGCGATAATTGTTTTGTCTGAATGAATAATCTGAATTTGTGGCGGAAAGCCAAGTAACTGTTAGCATAAATGGTATTATCATAACCATTGATGAGGCAAAGTGAGGTATGTAGGAACCACTCAAACCGGAGAATGGAACCTTAAATCGGCCGGCCACATTTGGTCGACATTATGCCCCTTTTTAAGCAAATTTCCGACGATATGCATATCACATAAGAGGGTTGATTCCTAGGCTGTGGTTACTGACATCGACGACAACATCTGTCCCGGGAATCATCAGCAGTTTGTCTTCTTGGTCGAGGGCAAAAACACCAACGCCAACCTCATCAGTCATCATCTTCAGATCTCTTCGGCAAGCGTTTTGATGAGAATCCATGTGAACTAGCCCTCGTAAATCGACAATGATGGTGTCTCCATTAGCGATTCTCTGCGCGATACCACGAGTTGGTATGCGTTTCATTTCATCAGGTGCTACATAGCGCAAAGCCCTAGAAGGAAATGATCTCCTAACCTGATTCTGAACTCCCAAATCGTGGAATGGTTCGCCATCAGCAGTTAATGGTCCAGTCCAATTTTTCGGCACCTGAACCATTTTGCGCGAACTTTCAACCTCGGGTAGGTCTGTCAAAGGCTCTTGCTCCACAGCGGGTGCTTCTGTGGTTAACCTTGATTGCGAAGTTTCTGATTGATTGCCTAGCGATGGCTCTTCAGCGGCAGTCGTTTCAGCCGGTTTTGTCGATTTTTGCGGGGCGTCTGGGTCAGGTAATCCAAAAAAACTCCACAGACTAGCCATCGTCTCACGTCACAAATCCAAATCATCCCAAACATTCTCTTGAGAGTCTGTTGCCGATTGAGATGTAGTATCTGTAATTGTTGGTTGTGGTTGAACTTGAGAGGCGGTTTGAGCAGCGAGGTATTGTTCGCCATAGTATTGCCATTGTTCCATTGTCCATCCCTCTGGCAACCCAGTTGCTGGTAGTGGTGGGCCGATTGTTGGTGCAGGTGCTGGTTGAGGTTCTGGAATGCTAACCTGTTCTGGCTGCGGTGCAGGGTTATACGCAGCGTATGGATCTGGCTGAATCTGTTCAGCTTGATACAGTCCAAACCCGTTTTCAGCGCTAGGTGTAGTAATTGGGTCACTAAATTGGCTTGTCGTTGACCCTGACAAATCAAAGTCGGAATACTTGTCTGGCTTTGAGCCAGAATTCCTCGTGAGCAGCAAGAAAGCAGCTAGTCCAACGACAACAATGCCTAGAACTCCGATAACTAATGTACCAATACCGCCAACAGCATCACTGACACTCTCTAAGATTCCCTCGGCAGGCTTGGCTTTCACTTTGATATCGATGCTAGTTGTGCTCATTTCCCCATCATCATCCGTAACAATCAGAGTAATTGTCCATGATCCAGGTGGTAAGTCGTCGATTAACCACTCAGCTCCAACATAATCTACATCGCCAACATTATTGCCATCGAGGTCCGAATCTAGGTGGTCACTATCCCAAGAGTATTGTAGAGTCAATTTATCGGCTGCAGTGTCTGTGGTAGTCAGACCAGACAATGTTAAGTTGTCACCTTCATTCAGTGACATTACATCTGTGCTATTGGTAATCTTGGCTCGAGGAGCACTGTTGATGACGCTGACATTGATACTCGTCGAATCGCTGGCCCCGTCATTATCAGTTACTGTTGCAGTAATCCATCTAATGCCACTAGTAGGCCAAGATGCAGTCATTTCTAAGCCGCTTTTATCACAGTCATTGTCAGTAATACCATCGCCATCGCCATCTGCTAGTGAGTCTAGGTCCCAACATACTTCCAAGGATTCTACATCAGACGCAGTATCACTTACTTGTGCAGTAAAGGTGAGATTATTATCCTCAAATATTGGTTGGGTGGAACCTAGCGGTTCTATGCTGGGTGCAGCATTTGAAATGTTAACTATACCAGTTCTTATTTCCGACTTCGCATTATCATTGTCGTAGGCAACAACAGTTAGTGTATGTAAGCCAGCACTGGGCCATGAGATAGCGGTTTGTGAGGATGGTCCAACAGTGGTTATTGTCCAGTTTTCATCTAGGTCAGATGGCTGCCACTCAATTATCAGAGTATCCTTGTCTAGCGGTGTGTCATCTGCTACTGCCCTGAGTATTACTGTTTCATCCTCATTTAGATTCCAATATCCGAACTCGTCGACAGATTGGTTTTGGCCAGCTTTCCACAACTCAGGTTGCGAGATGGTAGGTGCTACGTTTAGCACATCAATGACTGTTGAAATGGTGGTGATTGCACCATCATCATCTTCCGCCACGGCGGTGACAGTCAGTGGTCCCTCTTCGTTAGCCAAGAATGTACACTTTGGTTGAGTAGTTCCTTCGTTACAGTTGAGTCCCGGCCAGGATATTCTCACTTCTTGGCCAGAAGGTGAGATAGTATCGATATCTCCACTATCACTTGCGTCGGCAAATACAAACTGATTGACATCAATCGTTTCCGGGACTGTTAAATTAACAAATGGGGCTTGATTAAACACCGTCGCAGTCAAATCAATAGTATCGGTATCGAGTTCGTCATCAGTAACAATTACCACGATATTCCAGTCACTGCCATCACTCCAGTTGTACTCAATAATACAATTTTCAGTGTCAAAGTTTTCAATCAGGCCAGGTCGCTTTTCGACAGAAAAGCGGCAGGTAACATCGCCACCGTCCTCGTCAAAACTAGCGGAGGCGTCAATAGTGACGTTTTCAAATGTGTAAACCTCGTCAGAAACCGTTGCTTGAGCAGTCGGTGTTCGGCCGATGAAAATCTCAACACTCGCCAGGTTATTGCTGCGATTTGAATCATCCGAGACTAATTCATCAGGGTCGACCTCAATAGCCAGATTCTGAATGCCGATTGGCTCATCGTTCGGTACAGTCCATTCAACATCTACTCGTGCTTCACCATAGGACGGGATTGAGGGTAATGGTTCACTAATCACTGTACCACTCGGGGTCGTGACGTCAATACTCGTCGGTGAAGATGCCAATAGACCACGATTCTGCGTTGGTATTGAAAACGACAATGAATCTCCAGGTAGTGCATTGTAACCAATTGATTTCGTGAGAATTGATTCTACGCCATCCCTAGTTCTGGTAACGATAATAGCGTCGGATTGAGCAATGAGGTCAACTGGGGTTAGTGAAAGATCGATGACAATTGTTGCAGCACCAATTATTTCTGCCTGCGGGTCCCAAACGATAAGTCCGTTGCTTGAGTAATCATCACTTGCATTAGTAGTATCTACAACATCCGATGAATTAAGTAACGCAGTTGCTTGACCGTTGGTGTCGGTTGTGGGATTTAGTAAGGTGGCGTCCATCTCGTAGCGCAATTGCAGGTTTGTATTGGGTTGCACGCCACTAGGGCCACTGTAGTCAATAGCAATGGTTTGCTCAGCGTTGGGAAGCGTGGCAACCGCTTGCGGAGTTATGTCGATTTCCAAATTTCTGGTGCCAGGGTTTGAATTAGCATTAACTCCTGAAGAGTCTGCTGGACGATATTCCTTGAGCAACCAGTCGATGGTAAACCCGGCTGCGTTACTAACCCGCATCCATGAATTGTATCTAACATCAGGGCAATACCAATTGAAACCTTGCGATATTCCGGTTTGATTCCATTCGTTAATTTTGTAGGAGTCTGCACAGCCACCATATGCAATATTCACTCCACCCTCAGTTGGAACTCCGCTAGCAGTTACTTGCCAACTATTGTTCTCTGGGCCAGCGGTATCAAACTCTGTAGGGTCGAAGTAATCAGAGCTACCGCCTGCATTTGTTGAGGCGAAGAAATCCATGTACCACTGGTCGCCTACGCGGACCGGGAAATCGTATTTCTCCTTGGGCGGCGAATAGGATGTATCGAATGATATTGTGGCTAAATTTGCACTCAAGAATCCAATGTTGAAAGGAGCAAAATCAACATCGAGCGTGAAATCACTATTTACAACGGCAAGATCTCTTACTCGAATTATATCTTCACCCTGATACTCAATGTCTAATCTACCATTAGCATCTCCGACGGGTGTGTCTTCGATGAATGCCCCATCATTGCCGGAAGTGAATGAGCCTGAAATTTCCATTTTGTACACTAGGGTCTGCACATTATCGATGGTCATGAAGAAAATATCTGTAACTTCATATTCTGTATCGCCAGTTAGTGTGTTCAATGTCGCCGAAACGTTGGCTTGCTGAATTAGTTGTTGAACATCAAATTGGGTTTCATAGGTATAACGGTCGCCAATTCTCCATGATGGAACGTCTGGCCACCCGTTTAGCGTATTCGATTCACTTAAGGCGAATTCGGTTAATTCAATTGCTTCATCATTATCACTGGAATTACTCAACGGTGCGATAAGCATTGTCAAAATCAAAAATACAGCCAAACTCTGCTGCTTAAACATGGCTATCCGAGGAAGTCCTATTACTTGATAGACTCGATTTTAGGTCTACTTTTGAGACTTCAACCATTCATGGCCGTAATAATTCCATTGTTCCATAGACCAACCTTCTGGTAATCCCGTTTCTGGTAATTGAGGTCCGGCCAGCAAATCATCGATTGAAATATCATCGTCGGTAATTGATGTTGGTGGTCGCTGCAGTGCTTGTTCAAAGACGAATCCGGGTGGTGGTGTTGCCGGTTTGCGCGCAACGGAGTTAATTTTCCCGTCATTATCAAAGGCAGCATCTAGCGTATCCTGCTCCCAGGTCTTGACCTTACTTGTATTATTGCGGCGGCGGGCGACTAAGACCAACAGAAGTATGACAATTAGGGCCATTGCAAGTTGGGCTAACGGGTTAGCGTCTTCGCCGGCAAGGAGAGCACCGGCGTCTTCGATTAATGTTCGATCCGCAGGTCCAACATCAATTATGACCTCCTTGAAACCGGGCTTTTCAGGATTTTCATCCCAGACGATCGCTTTGACCGTTACCCGTCCTTCTTGCTTGAACACATGCTCGACTCTAGCGCCAACCAAGTCAGCGTCATTATCTTTGATACCGTCACCGTTACTATCAACAGTTATGTCAGTGTCCCAAACGTAGTTCAGTCCTTCAATGTCATTGAGTGAATCAACTGTAGTTCTAGCATCTAAAATGCATTCCTGATAGGCTCTGCAATCAATTGTTTTGACGCGCACAATCGGTGGTATATTGACCACATTAACGACGACAACCTCGCTTGTCGTTGCCCCATCGTCGTCGGTGACATGGTACACTACGGTATGAGAACCGCTTCGATTCCATGCATAAGTGAAAACATCACCAACTATGTCACAGTCATCGCTAGCGCCTCCTTGGCTATCGCTATCAATTCCAGGGTCAACATCCCAACATTTGATTAATGATGGTAAATCACTGTGGGTGTCGGTAGAATTACCAGTTATGGTAATCGATTGTCCCTCAGCAATTGGTAGTATGGTGTCAAGCGGTTGCACCACTGGGGGGACATTGCGGATGTTGACCCATCGTTCGTTAGTTGAGCTTGTTGCACCATCATCATCCGTGACATCGAGTCTAATGGTGTGCAAGCCAGAGGTCTGCCAACTCATGTCGAATTCAGTAATTCGTCCTTCAAGGAAATAAATCAAATTTGGTTCTCGATTGTCCGGCCACCATGTATGGGCTAAGTTGTCAATATCATCCACAGAATCCTCTGCTTGACCTTTGATGGTCACCATTTGGTCTTCATCTAACTGCCATATTTGTTGCTCATCAGATTCTATGATAGCACCATTTTCATAGAGGTTGATGATGGTACTGTGAGGTGCAATATTAGTGAATAAAATATCAATAAACGCCTCTGTTTGGGCTAAGTCATCATCAACACCTACTGCCCTGAATGTGTGATAACCCTCTGTTGGTGCAGTAGTTGTGCAGGTTTTTGTGTAATATCCTTCAGCACACTGAGCGTCCGGCCAGAATACATCGACAACACCGGGAAAAACGTCCTCAGAATCGGTATCGTTGGCAAAGGCATAGAGCGTAATCGGGTGTTCAACTCGAGCCTCACTGCGCATACTGCGAATTTCCAGAAGTGGTGCTCTATTGGTTATATTTGCATACAGAATAGTTTCCACTTCGTCCCGTTCTTCATCAACCACAGTCACCAAAATCGGATAATTACCGTCATCTATCCAAGTCCAGTTGGTTTGGCAACTAAGGCTTACTACTTCGATGTAAACCCAAGACCTTGAACCATCATCATAAGGTATGTCGAAGATACATGAAACATTGCCACCGTCCTCATCAAAGCTTGAACTCGCATTGATAAAAACCTCAACTTTAGTTTGCTCCGTGACGTGGTTAATGGCTGGTGTTGGCAATCTGCCAACAAATAATTCAATAATTGCATAATCATTCATCGGGTCCGCATCTGCAGTGTTAACTTCCTCTGGGTCTGATTCCCAAGCGATGGGAATACTGCCAATGGGTTGATTATCTGGGACATTCCAAGTAAAATTTGTTTTGTAAATTTCATATGTCGATAGTGACGGGACTGGTAAATTGAACTCGTTACCGGTCGGTGGGTAGATGCGGAGATCAGTTGGAATACTATCAGTGATACCGTTATTTTGAATAGAAACCTCAATTATTAACTCATCACCAGGTAATACGTTATACCCTGATAGAGTATTGAGCTGTTTCAGTTCACCGTCTCTACTACGCGTAATTGTCGCTCTCTCAGCATCAGCAAATAGGTCTAAAACCACCAAATCTTCATCGAGTGTTATCGTCTTTGCACCAACCAGATTTCCCGATGCCGTTTTAACAACTAGGCCGTGACTAGCCCAGTCATTAGAGGTGATTGAGCCGTCTTGGTTGTTGCCAATATTCAGGGTAGTCCATGCACTACCATTAGCTGCAGTGACAAGGGTTTGAATTTCACCAGTTGCTTCATGTCGCAATTCCAGCGATACCCCGCTTGGATTTGAGACGCAACCTGATGCTGAACTCGCATTTAACCAGACATCTATTGGTGTGTCTAGTGCTGTTACATCACTCTCAGTGCCAATGGTTAAACAGTCTTCTCTAAACCCTGGATCGTTGTATATGTTGACACCGGTTGAGTCTTTGGGCATGTATTCTTTAAGTCGAAAGTCAATCGTCAAGCCGACATCTTCCTCGGTATGTTTCCAAGCGAAATTTCTCACTTCAGGGCAATACCAAGTGTAACCAGCTTCCTCACCGTCCGAATTGAATGAGGTTATTTCGTATGATTCCTCGCAGCCGCCGTAGTTGATTGTTTGGCCAAATTCATTTGCTGGAGGACCAACATTGGTCACTTCATACGTCGAACTGTTGGTTTCAGAGGTTGGCGGCGGAAATGGCGTGATGTAATCACTCGAACCAGACCATTGTGATGTTGAAGTAATCGTAGTGGTCCAACGGTCGCCATCTCGTAGCGGGAAATCATAATTCTCACTTGGCGGTGAGTAGGTGTTGGAGATAGTTATATCTCCAACCGTTTGCTTAAGGAAACTTATCCCACTAGGTGTGAACTCTATAAACAAGTCCAAATCACTGCTCAGTGAAGCTAAGTCGCTCACGCGAAGGACCTCAGTCTGAGTGAATTCAATTTCTGCCGTGCCGGTGAAACTATCCAATGAGACGCCAGATTTGTCGAAGTTTGCAGAGGTTCTAACCGTGTAAACCAAGGTCGGAATGCCGGCTACATTTTGTTCGGTAATTGACAAAACTTCAGTGATTGAGTCACCGGTTATCTCACCAACATTTGCTTCCACACCGGAGTCGATGACCAATTGAGTTGGATCAAATGTCCCCGCATATTTCCATTTATCACCGACTCGCCAAACCGGTACGTCAACTGGGCCAGATTGGCTTTTTTCATCGCCATTCTGGACGGTGATAGTTTCTAATTGTGGAACAACATCATACTGGACAGTTGTAGAAAGCAGCATTATAATTATCAAGGCTAGGGCTTTGATTTGCTGGTGAGCGATGCCCCGCATGCTATGACCACATTATATGTAGGCAATGAACACTTCTCCTGCCGTCACGAGGGCGAATGTCCGAATCAGAGTAAGTCTGCGAGTTCGTCCTTGATAATCTCGACAGCCTCGAGAATTTCGTCTTTGTGACGAGCCCCGGTAATTACCATCTTGCCACTACCAAATATCAAACATACGACCTTAGGGTAATCTAGTCGATAGATTAGACCCGGGAATTGTTCCGGCTCATATTCAACTTTGTCGAACGGGAGGTGAAAAGTTAGGTTGTTTAGGTTCAATTTTCGGGGAACTCCAGCAAGTGGCTCGCCGGTGAATTTGTCGTTACCATCGTAGTCTTCTGGATAGTGGAGGGCGTAGGTAGCAACCATATTCTGGACTTCGATTTCAACATCAGCAAGGTCCCAGGTTTTAATTCCAGCACCACGCAAATCGGCAATCATTCTGTCAATCCCAGTGTGGATATTATCCTCATCCTTACCGCCTGTGCACACTGCTCTACCAGATCTAAACATCAAAATGGCGAGTTTTGGGTCGGTAACTCGGTATACAACTCCAGGGAATTGTTCAGGCTCATATTCACAGTTTAGTTGAATTGCAATATCGGGCAAGTCGAGTTCTTCAGCAACTCTGGTGCTTGCTACCACATTCACTACTGTCAAACGTTCTTCATCAGTTGTCATGTTTATAAG
>Ga0160422_10000653_pt1 | contig 21140 bp, 17 predicted proteins | sample Fk160mmetaG_FD_108192 | JGI IMG/M metagenome (GOLD analysis project Ga0160422, IMG submission 108192) | Marine microbial communities from the Central Pacific Ocean - Fk160115 60m metaG | ecosystem: Environmental > Aquatic > Marine > Oceanic > Photic zone | place: The Central Pacific Ocean...
CATGCTCTGTCTGCTTCTTACTTCGGTTTGCGGTTTCGCTTCGGACAGCAATACCGGGGATTTCGCAGGATCCATTTCCATCGCATTGCCCGCTGGTTCGACGGACTCCCCCTATTACAGAATCATATCTCCAAGTCTCAAGGGGCAAGCGGTGTTTCGTGGTTTGGTTGATTCCGTGTCGGATAATAATATCTCCTTTTTAAGGGTTCCGGATTTGCTCGATCCCACCACTCTTTCCAATCCCTTCAAGCCAGGTATGCTCGCTTGCAGAAAAGCTCGCGCCACCGCGAATTTGGACGCGGATGGAAATCAGACCGTATCCTCTCTCACGATCGATTATGCAGGCCTTGCTTACCAAGTGGCTCCTGAGATCACCATAGATTTACCGACGGAAGGGAACCAATCCGGAGTTAATTATGAGGTCGCTCAAGTGGAGGCAACTCTCGGAGGCGCCGACCAAATTACCTCAATCAGTGTTCTCAATGGTGGGAAGGGGTATGCGTTTTCTCCGAAAGTTCTAATTGAAGGTGGCCCTCATTACCTAAGAGTTGCCGATCTCGATTCCAATCATACGGGAAAGTTTTTCAAGATTGTCTCGAATTCTGGTGCTAACGTGATCGTGGACAATAACCTGAGTGAGTCAATATCCTCCATTTTCTCCGCCAATTCCCCGGTTGAGATTTTTGAAGCTTGGACGCTTGGCAGCCTTTTCGGTTATGACTCAACCTCGCTGAACGAAGGCAACTCTTCTTCTGCGGATTACGTCTACGTTTTGAAAAGCGTTGGACAGGATGGAACCACCAATGACTTCGTTCCCTACTTTCATGACGGCACGGCCTGGAGAGCTGTGTCCGATACCGGTTCCGACTATGGGGACGTGATCATTCCTCCGGACAAAGCCATGATCATAGCAAGGAGGGCCTCCCAACCCCTTAACCTCGTTCTTTCGGGTACGGTAAGGACGCAAGGGACCTTCATAGAGCTTCCCGAGGCTCACAAAAGAGCGCTGATCAACAATCCATTCGGTTTGGATATTATGCTGTCGGACCTTATCCCCCCGCTGTCGCTGACCGTAAGTGATAGCAATTTCTCGGGCTGGTTGGCCAACGAGTCTCAGGAAATCGCCGACAACGTCAGGATTTTGAACCAAGGCGTGTGGGAAACCTTTTGGCATGATGGAACCAATATGGGGATTACGACGAAAGCTTATGCGACCGCCCGGGCCGGTTCGGGCGTCGGGGGGTCACTTTCCCAACAGGACATCTCCCTGGCGAACGGTTCCATCACCCATATGTCGAACCCGAGTTTGGGAACGAACGTTACGGTCACTTCTCCCGGGCACGGACTGCGTAACGGATTCATGGTCACTATTGAAGGAGCAAGCGGATATAAAACCGATGACAACAAGTCACAGGTCGATGAAAATGGAACCGTTGTTTCGTCTGGAAGCGGTTTGGTCATCGAATCGGCGGCAAATGGAATTTTTCTCGTCAGCAACAGCACTGCCAATACCTTCGAACTGGAAGGCAAAAGCGGGAATTGCGACTTCATCGATAATGGCAATGCGTTTTGGTCGACGGGTTCGGGTGGAGCGGGTTACACGTCGGACAGCATGGTTTCGTTCGTTGGCGGTGGCGGTAGCGGAGGCAAAGGCATAGCAAAGGTAAACGCCGGGTCCATCACGACCATTCTCATTACGGATCCTGGAGCCGGTTACCTTGAAGCTCCGAACCTTCTGATTCATTCGGGCGGTTGGAAGCGGATGGGCGCGGGACGATCTCCTTCGAACGATTTTACGGTTCCCGCAGGTTCGGGCATTCTTCTCGTGCGAAACCATAGCGGTGGCGTAGCCACTCGGGTTCCCATCCGAAACCCCCTGAAATAGATCGTGACTTTTGGATGATCCGCTAGTGAATGTTCTGGGCGTCGACGTCCAGAATGTCATGCACCTCTCGATCCAAGGGGAAAGCGTTTCGCTTGATCTCAAGTTCACGAACAACTCTTGTGACTTCGTTGGTGAAGTAAAACAAGTGATGGCGATAAAGTCCTTTCATTTTTTCAAGTGGAGCCGCTGCCGGTCCGCGAACGGTTAGACCTTCGATCGGGTTTTCCCGTAGGGCTCTTGCCCACTGCTGGGCGTAGAATTCGGTCTTCTCCGAGCTCCTTCCTCGAAAAAGATGACGGATCAGACTCCTGAATGGCGGATAACCCAATTCCTTCCGCATTTCCATCTCCTCCTCGACGAATCCCCGGAGGTCTGATTTGCGGGCAAATTGTATGGACGGCGAATGCGGGGCATAGGACTGAACGTATACCTCACCCGCCCGGTCTCCTCGCCCAGCCCTTCCTGCGACTTGAACAAGCAACTGGAAGGCTCTCTCCGATGCCCTGAAGTCTTCCATGCGCAACGGAAGGTCCGCATCAATCACTCCCACGAGCGTGACGTTGGGAAAATCCAAACCCTTGGCGATCATTTGCGTGCCAACGAGGACGTCGATCCTCCCTTTTCTAAAATTCCGCAGGGTTGATCGAAGGGCATTTTTCCGATAGGCCATATCCGCATCCACCCGAACCACTTTCGCTCTCTTCGGCATCAAGGAGGAAACCAAATCTTCGATACGTTGGGTTCCGTGCCCTTTTTTCCGTATGTTCAGGGATTGGCAGGAAGGGCAGACCATGGGAGAAGGTTTGCGATATCCGCAGAGATGGCATTTCAGAAAACCATCGGTTCGATGATAAGTCAGTGCGATACTGCAGTCCTTGCATTGTTCCACATGTCCGCAATCAGGGCAGATCATGGTCGTGTTGAAGCCTCTCCGGTTAAGAAAAAGAATGCTTTGCTCCCGATCCGAATACCGTTGCCTAAGTGACTCGACCAAGGGTTGCGAAAGTACTGGAGGGGTTCTTTCCCTCTGGGCTTCCCTGCGCATATCCACAACGTGAACGAGTGGCAATTCCCTACCGTCGATTCTGTGGTTCAATTTACTTTGCAAATATTTCTTCCTGTCGACGTTCCTGAGCGTTTCCATGCTGGGCGTGGCGCTTCCGAGCACGCAACTTGCCCGATTGAGCATGCATCGGTAGACTGCGACGTCTCGTCCGTGGTAACGGGGGGAATCTTCCTGCTTATAGGCGCTTTCGTGCTCTTCATCGACAACGACCAGGCGCAAATTGCGTATGGGGGCGAAGACCGCCGATCGCGCTCCCACGGCAATTCTGGCTTTACCGGAACTCAGGTTTCTCCACGCATCCAAGCGCTCTCCCGCTGAAAGATGGCTATGCCAAACCACCACTTCCTCGCCTGATTCGGCGAAGAAATGTCTCACTCTGGATACGGTTTGAGGAGCAAGCGAAACTTCCGGTACCAAAAAGAGAACTCCACCATCGTTTTTCAGGGCTTCCTGCATGGCTTCGAGGTATACCTCCGTCTTACCGGAACCGGTGACGCCAAGCAAAAGTCTTACCCCGAAATCCTTGGACCTAAGGTCGGTTGTCATTTCGCCAGCGGCCTTTTTTTGTTCTTTTGTGAGGGTGATTTCGGAGCGAACCTTGCCATGGAAGTCATCCAGTTCATCATCGTAGGCTCTCCGCTCGACGACCATCTCCCCTATTTCGGCAAAGCCTTTTTGGACTAGTCCTTGGACTGCGCTTTCGCTCAGTTGAAGGTCCTTTAGGGCAGAACGCAGAGAAATCTTATTCTTTCCCTTCCGCATGTAATGCAGCAGCGCTCTTTGCTTGGGCGCCCGAAGGAGTTCACTTTCCGTTGCCGACTTGCCCTTGTCGGTGAGGACGAGGGTTCTTTCGGTCTTGGCTTGCATGCCATCTCGGATGGCTGAAGGAATCATGCATTCGAGCACGGATTCCATGGAAGAAGAGTAGTAGGAAGTCATCCAGCGAGCAAGGCGTATCAGTTCAGTGCTCAAAGCCTGCTCTTCCTGCACCACGGAGGAGATGAATTTAAGTTTCTTGGCATTTGGCTTATCCTTGGGTTTCAGAGAAAAGACAACCCCAAGGATTCGTCGTGGGCCCAGAGGTATTCGTACGATGGACCCCACCTTGATCAGGGGAGCCAATTTCAGCGAATACCCGTAGGTCAGAGGATGGTTGAAACCAGCCATCGGCTGGATTTCGGCAAGAAGCTCTTGTTCATGAGGACTCATTCACTTCCTTACATCGTAACAAATCAAGCGTGGGCACGACTTGGATTGGCGGTCTGTCTCGTTTTGCATCACGTAAAGCAATCCGCCGTGCAATGCGGGCAAAGTCCAGGTTCCCGGGGCAAAGAACAATTGCGTCTTTGAGATTACCTTCCACCCTCGCTCGTCCATATCCACCCAAACGAGGGAGCCAAGTTCGGATAAGCATAGAAATTTACCTTCCACAAGTAGAAAGGAGGCTCGGAAGAGCTCCAAACGAAGATCGCGACCGATTAGGGAATCCATCCAGTGAATGGGTTCTTTCCATTCCAATTCCAAACTCTTGAGGTTCAGGCAAAAGACTTCAGCTCCCCGTTGGTGTCTTCCGGAAACCCCATACAGGAATCCCTTGGTTTCGATGGGCGTCATCCAGTGCAGGTTGATGGCGGAGTCCCGCCAAATGACTTCAGGGCGGAAGTCTTCGGTGAATTGGAGGATGACACCGCCTTTTTCATAACACTCGGACAAAAAGACCCGATTTCCGCCAAGAGGTATGGGAGGCACTGCATTGGCGGACTCATAGTTGGATGAGCGCCAAGGGAAGCGAGACAAAGTCTTTCCCTGTCTGGGATCGATCACGAGCAACCCACCGGTCGGAGGTCTGCTTTCTCCTCCGGCGAAGACCAGGCAAACTTCCTGACCTTGGATCGTGGCGATTACGGGAGAGGAATAACTCGCGCCCCACTGATCTCTGGTGATCCATCGAGTGGAACCGTCCTTGGCGTTGAGGCTGATTACGCAGGCGTTGTCCTTCCCGCCAAGATTCAGGATAACCTGACTTTGAAAAACCAAAGGGTTGGACCCTTTGCCAAAAAAATAATCGGGAACGTCGAACTCCTTCTTAAGATCTCTCGACCAAACCAATTTTCCGGTTTCAAGTTCCAGGCAAGTCAGCCAAGCGGTCACGCCATGGGCATAGACGAATCCGGAATCGATCACCGGGCTTGCTCTGGGACCGCTTGAGTATCCGTAGCGGTCCTCGTACTCAACGGGGTATTCGTGAGACCAAAGGGAAGTTCCGTCTACGGCATTTCTACCCTCAATCCTTTCCATCCCCTTTGTCCGATGAAAAAGAACGAGGATTTCTCCTGAGATGGCAGGGGAAGCATAACCCTCCCCTTTGGGTATTTCCCACAACACCTTGGGTTCGCCCTTTTTCCATACCTTTAAAATGTTTTTTTCAGGAGATTTCGCATTGTCGTTCGGACCATTGAATCTCGGCCATCCCGGAGAGTTCTCCACGGTGCGGGAGTTACCCTGGGATTGAACGGTGGGATTTGCGAGTTGGAGGCAAAGACTGAGAAAAAGTAAGGATGAGATCTGCACCCAAAACTATTCTTGCATCTTTTTGATTCGATCAACCCGAAAGAAACATTAGATCCGCAGTTTCTTTTCTTGAATCAAAACATTCTCGCCCCAATGTGATTATAAGTTACATTCAAGTGATCAATTGTGAAAGAAGTCATTAAGTCCATTCCCTCCGTCTACAAGCAACGGAACAAAAGAAAGAACCTAGCCCGCTTTTTTCGCTTTGCCTTGGTCTTGGTTGCTTTCGTTTGTCTGTACATGCACTTCTATCGCGAACTTATGTCGGTGGAACGGGATGCCTACGTTCCTTGGCCGGAAGCTCTATACTGGGTACTGACCACCATGTCCACTTTGGGTTACGGCGATATTGTTTTTACGGGCAATGCCGGAAGGTTGTTCTCTATGGCGGTCATGTTCACGGGGGTTTTCTACCTATTTATCGTACTTCCGTTTGTCTTCATGGAATTTCTTTACAAGCCTTTCATGGAGTACCAAACCGGAGCCCGCGTACCTAGGAAATTCGAACCAACGGAACAAAAGCACGTCATTATCACAAACTATGACTCGATCAGTCATGCTCTCATGGATAAATTGACCCAATTCGGCTACCCGTTCGTGCTTGTGGTTGAAACGATGAAGGAGGCCCTCCGCCTGCACGATATGGACATACCCGTGATGCTCGGCAACCTGGACGAATCCGACACTTTCGAGAATGCTGGAATTGCGGATGCGGAAATGGTGGTTGCTACGGATGACGACATTCGAAACGTAAATATCGCCTTTCGGGCAAGGGATGCATCTCCGAATCTGACCATAGTCGGAACTTGCAATCGTGAAACCTCCGAAGACATCCTTTCCTTGGCGGGAGCCAATCACGTCATCAGAACGGCCAAGCAAATGGGAAGCTTTCTGGCTCGCAGAATAAGCTGCACCGACAACAACACTCACTTGATCGGTAGGTTTGACGAAGTCCTGATCGCCGAAGCCACGATTCACGGTACTCCCTTGGTGGGAAAAGAGCTGAAGGATGCGAACCTTAGGGAAGAGTACGGAGTGAACGTGGTGGGTATGTGGGAGCGTGGTCATTTTGAACTGCCCGAGCCCAATGCGATGCTGAATAACCATACGGTTCTGCTGATGGCCGGCATGGAAGCCAACTTCAACAAGTATGACAAGGCTTTCAGCGGATTCACTCACAATAATGCCCCCGTCATCATTATCGGAGCCGGTCGTGTGGGCAGGGAGACGGCCAAGACCTTGTCCGAGATGAACGTTCCGTACCGCGTGATCGAGTCCGATGAAAGGAAAGCCGGTATGGTCCAGAATTCCATTCACGGGGATGCTTCCGACAAAGCTGTCCTGGATCGAGCCGGCATCAACAAGGCGCCTGCCGTGGTAATCACGAGTCATAACGATGAGAGCAATATCTACCTGACCATCTATTGCCGGAAGCTGAGGCCTGACATTCAGATCATTACCCGAGCCTTTCTTCACCGGAACGTCGAACCTCTGCACCGAGCAGGAGCGGACTTCGTGATGTCTCAGGACCACATGGGAGCGAATACGATTTTCAATTTGCTGAACCGGGCCGAAATTCTGATGGTTACGGAGGGTCTGGACGTTTTCAGTCAAAAGACCCCAAAATCCTTGGTTGGAGTCAAGTTAAGTGACTGTAAGATTCGCGAAAAGACCGGGTGCAGCATTGTCGCAATCAAAGGGGATACGGGTACGGTGATAACTCCCTCTCCCGAACATCAATTTTCAGAAGACGGAGAAATCATCCTCATCGGAGATGAGGCTGCGGAGAAGGCATTTGAAGTGAAGTTCTGCCCCTCCTGACCTTCGCTTCCGAACTCACCTCCCCGCAAGTGGAAATGAAAAGTTCCGCCCCTTTGTTCCGTCTCGATCTGAGTCGTGGCTTGTTTCTCGGCATTCTTGAATCGAGTTTCGGCGTCTTTGTCCTGCTGATTTGCATTCGGTACTTCGATGCTCCTGATTATTGCAAGGGATTGATTGCAGCAGGCGGTTCGATCGGTCTTCTTGCGACCAGTCTGCTGGTTGCCATGTGGAGTAACTCAAGGGCTTCAGAGCCTATGAAATGCGCGATCTACATGCTTCTGAGCGGTGTTTTCATCTTGATCTCCTCCTGGGTAAGCGGAGTTCTTGCCTTTGCATTTCTCATGCTCATGGCTCAGGTTTTCCTGTCTCAGGTACCCAGTCTCATGATTGGGGTGTATTCATCCTTATACTCAAAAAGGGATCGTGGATTCCGAGTTTCCTGCGCTTTGGTGGCGAGTACGATTGGAGGCATCGTGACCTCTCTGCTTTTTGGAAAATACATGGATACCCCTGAGAGTGATTACCGCCTGATCCTGTGGTGCATGTCATTTTCCGCTTTTTTCTGCTCGGCCATTCATTTTTTCATGCCTCCGGTCCATCGAACCGGAGAAAAGATCGGTGTACTCAATAATCTCGGCAGTCTATGGCGCGTTCCCAAGGAAGATGCATTATTCGGAAAAATTCTCATTGCTTGGATGATTCTTGGATTTGGAGCCATCATGACCTTTCCTCTGCGAGTCGAATATCTTGCTGACGAGCAGGGTCTTGCCTTATCCAATGCGGAGATTGCCCTTGTCGGCGTTGGGATTTTTTTCCTTTTTAAGATAATAGGGAGCTTGTTTTGGGGAAAGCTCTTTGACCGCATGCACTTTATGAGATTTCGAATCTTCATAAACTTATTTATGCTTACCTCGATCCTAGTCTATTTCAATGCGCCCGGCTTTTGGGGCGTCGCGGTCGGAGCCGCTTTGGCAGGAGTCGCAATGGGTGGAGCAAGCCTCGCTTGGAATCTTTGGGTCACCAAAATTTCGCCTCCCGGCAGAGAATCCGAATATATGGGAGTGCATATGTCATTCACTGGAATTCGAGGGGCGACCGCCCCTTTCATGGGTTATGCCTTGGTGCAGTATCTGGATTTCTCCGGAGTATCCATACTCTCCGCGGCTTTTATTCTCTTCGCCACACTTCTTTTTGGAACTACGCTCAAGCATCCCCGATTTTCAGATTCAAGCTGAAGGGGATTGAAAATTCTTTTTACCTGCCCTAGCTTCGTATTCAATCTAATTTAAGAACGAAACCACCACGGACCGACCCACATTATGAAAATCATCAGCCGAACTTTCATTTTTCTCTTATGCGTTTCCTTGCCCCTTGGCGCCAAGTCACGCCTAAGCGAGTATTTTCTTGGTTTTGGATTGTTTAAGGCCGGAGGTGGAGACGTCACGGACCTAAGCGGAGAAGGTTTGAGCTTGTCCGCGAGTAGTCCTGCGAGTGATTCGTCCGATTTCGCTCTGTCCTTCAAATACGGCAATTTGGAGGACAATGCTTCCAAGCGCTCGCTGTGGAGTCTCGATTTAAATTATGTTTTGCACTTTAACGACATACATAGCGCTGCCGCGCTATTCAATCCCTATGCGGGCCTCGGAGTCGGGTATTTGAATGATGCAAGCGATATGGTTTTAGGGGACGACGGTATGAGTTGGACTCTTCTTGGTGGGACCGAAGTGGCCTTTACGGAATTTCTTTCCCTGGATCTCGGCGGTAGTTTCTTTGGCTTGTGGAAAGATTTTTCTCATACCGATTTCAGCGTTGGCGTGGGGGTAACTTGGTGGATCAACGAAACGCACGGCGTGGCCATTGATTATGATTACACTTTCAACCATGAAATCGATTACCTTTCCCTGAACTATTTTTATTCCTGGCGCTGAATTGCAAAGCGCTTTTGGGTATTGGTTGTGGTGGGCATGGATTTGTTTGAAGACATTCCGAACCGAATCGGGCGAAATTCGCTCAAGTGGGGGAAATATGAAGGAAAGGACATTCTTCCCTTGTGGGTTGCGGATATGGATTTTCGTTCGCCCGAAGAAGTCATTCGGGTCGCCACCGAAGCGGGAGAGTTCGGTAATTACGGTTATGGCGTCTGCCCTAGCTCCCTCGTGGATGCGGTAATCGAACGATCGAAGACTCAGTACGCCTGGGAATTGGAAAAACACTGGTTGCTTTGGTTGCCGGGGATGGTTTGCGCACTAAACGTCTGTTGCCGAGTGTTCGAGGATTCCAATCAAGCCATTACGCAAGTTCCGATTTACCCCCCTTTTCTGACCGCTCCCGGTCATTTCGGGCTGACTTGCTCAAAACTTCCCATGATTCTGGAAAACGGCAGGTTTACTATAGACTTCGCTGCCCTTAATGAATTGGAAACCTCTCCCAATGATCTCTTTATGCTTTGCCATCCCCACAATCCCGTGGGCACGGCTTACCGACAAGCCGAACTCGAAAGGTTGGCCCAATGGATTCTCGATCGAGAACTCGTGCTTTGCTCGGATGAAATTCATTGCGATCTTTTGCTTGAGCCGGGTTTGACGCACCAGCCGATGGCTTCCCTTGGTAAGGATATCGCTGACCGCACCATCACCCTTATGGCTCCCAGCAAGACCTTCAATCTTCCTGGCTTTGGCTGCTCCTTTGCGATTATTTCGAACGGTGAATTGAGAAGGAAGTTCAAGCGGGCAATGGCCGGAATTGTTCCGGACCCTCCCGCCATGAGCTTTTCGTTGACCGAAGCCGCGTTTCGTCACGGAGAAAAATGGAGGATTCAGCTACTTGATTATCTTAGGGGAAACCGCGAATTCGCCTTATCCAAACTAAATGCTATGGATGGTTTGATCCCCTACTCACCGGAAGCGACCTATCTTCTTTGGATCGATGCCCGGGAGCTTCGCGTTCCCTGCCCGCAGGTTTTTTTCGAGGACCATGGAGTCGGTCTGTCCGATGGTCGTGATTTTGGGGCTCCTGGTTTTCTTCGCATGAACTTGGGTTGCTCGAGGGATCTTCTGCAGGAAGCTTTGGGGAGAATGTCCGAGGCAATTCGGTCCTTGGCATGAAAAAAGAGGATTCCAGCAAAGCTCACCGTACTCTTGAAGAACTTCGTCGTCAAATTTCAGAGCACGACCGACTTTACTACAAACTCTCTCAACCGACCATTTCCGATCAGGAATATGACAAGCTCAAGCGGGAGATGGAGGCTCTGCAGGTTGAACTGGATCCCTTGGGCCTTTTTTCAAAAGGGAATGACGAACTCGGAGAATCCGCAAGGGAATCTACCCCTCTGGTTGGAGACGACCGTCTCGAGGAATTTGAGAGTCGTCGTCATATGTTGCCGATGCTTAGCCTCGATAACACTTATGACGAAGCCGAGTTTCTCGAGTTCGACGCCCGGTTAAGAAGAATTTTCGGAGCCGATTCCTTGCCCTATGTGGTGGAGCCCAAAATTGACGGAGTGGCCGTTTCCCTAACTTATGAAAATGGTCTTCTTCGATCTGCGGTAACCCGGGGGAACGGAGTGGAAGGGGATGTCATCACTCAAAACATTCAACATATAGAAGCCCTCCCCCGCTCAATCGATTTCCCCAACCTACCCTCTTTGATCGAAATCAGAGGCGAGATTTATATGAGCCATTCGGAGTTTTTGAGGATTAACGAAACCCGTGAGAAATCTTCTTTGGCTCTCTATGCGAATCCGAGAAACCTCGCTTCAGGTACGGTTAAACTTCTCGATCCAAAGGAGGCCATGGAGCGAAAACTCGAAATTGTGCTTTATGGTCTGGGTGGTTGTGTCCCCGAGGATCATTTCGAATCGCTAACCTCCTTTCATCAAGATTTGGAGAAATGGGGCATGCCAGTGGTGGAATTTTTCAAACGGGTTGATTCGGCGAAAGATGCTTGGTCGGCCATTCTCGAACTTGATGAATTGAGGCATGGATACGAATATCCAACGGATGGGGCTGTGGTTAAGCTCGATTCCTTTGCCATGCAGAAACAAGCCGGACACACCGCAAAATCTCCGCGTTGGGCAATCGCCTATAAATTCGAATCCGAGAGACAGGAAACCCTGCTGGAGGATATTGTTGTTCAGGTTGGTCGAACGGGTGCCGTCACTCCCGTGGCTTGTTTGCGTCCGGTTCAATTGGCTGGCACCATCGTTTCCCGAGCGAGCCTTCACAATTCGGATGAAATTGCCCGAAAGGACATCAGGATCGGGGATTCCGTAATCGTTGAAAAGGCCGGAGAAATCATACCTCAGGTTTTGGAAGTGGTGCTTGCGAAGCGAAGCGAATCCTCGGAAGCCTATGTGTTTCCAAGGGATTGCCCGAAGTGCAACAGGGATTTGATCCGCTTGGATTCGGAGGCCGCTTGGCGATGCCCGAACCCTTCGTGCCCTGAGCAAATCAAAGGCAGGTTGGAGTATTTCGCTTCGCGTGGATGCATGGATATAGAAAATTTGGGGGAAGCGGTGGTGGATCAGTTGGTTGAACGAGGGTTGGCTCGAAGCATATGCGATCTCTATCTATTGACCTTCGAGCAAGCGATGCAGTTGGATGGATTCGCCGAAAAATCCGCTGAAAATCTCATTGCCGCGCTGGCGGACAGCAAGAAGCGGGAATTTTGGAGAGTCCTGTGCGGTTTGGGAATCAAGCATGTGGGTAGCTCGGCATCCAAGGATTTGGCTTCGAGGTTCGGCAGCCTTTCGGCTTTGATGGAAGCGACCGTCGAAGATCTTTCGTCCGTTGATGGAGTTGGCTCGATCATGGCTCAAAGCATCCGTGACTTTTTCAGTGACGATGAGACTCTTGAAATGATCAATCAACTGATGAGGTTGGGGGTTCGTTGCGAGCAAGCTGCGCAAACTTCGGACTCTTCGCTTTTGGCGGGAAAAACTTTCGTGTTGACGGGAACCCTGGAGTCGATGAATCGGGATCAGGCCACTCTTAGGATCGAGAGCCATGGAGGTCGGGTATCCGGAAGCGTGAGCAAGAGAACGGATTATCTCCTTGCAGGCATCGGAGGAGGTTCCAAGTTAAAAAAGGCAGAAGACCTTGGAGTTGAAGTTTTAAGCGAGTCGGCCTTCCTTGATTTGCTTGATCAAGCTTAGGGAAGGCATTGTTCCCCGGCGCGTGAATTGCGTTGAGGATCTGAGTTTAACCTTTATCATGGAGGTTCTATCTAATCACAGAACCGTGCCTAACAAAACAAAGTCAGCCTTCGATCCGGTAGAGGATGCCCTCGTTGAAATCGCCAAGGGAAACATGGTGATCGTAACCGATGACGAATCTCGTGAAAACGAAGGCGATTTGGTCATGGCGGCATCCAAGGCCACTCCCAAATCCATCAATCATATGATCCTGCATGGCAGGGGATTGATTTGCGTTCCCTTACTCAGCAACCAACTTTCCCGCTTGGGGATTTCCAGCATGGTTCCCCATAATCGCGAAGCCCAGAAAACCGATTTCACGGTTTCGGTGGATGCGGCCGAGGGAATAAGCACGGGGATCAGCGCCTATGACCGCTCAGCCACCATTCGAATCTTGTCGAACCCAGATTCCTCTCCCGATTCTCTTGTTCAACCGGGGCACGTTTTCCCCCTGAGAGCAAGGCCGGGCGGAGTTCTTGAGCGCGCCGGGCATACCGAAGCGGCGGTGGATTTGGCATCCCTGGCGGGCTTGCATCCAAGTGGGGTGATCTGTGAAATTCTTAAGAAAGATGGGAGTATGGCGAGACTCACCGATCTGAAGCGCCTCAAGAAACAGTGGAAGTTGAAACTCATCTCAATCGCTTCTCTGATTGAGTACCGGCATAAGCGGGAAAAATTGATCGAACAAATTTCGGAATCCGAATTCCCCTGCCCCTCTGGAAACTTCAAATTGCGTGTTTTCAGGAGTGTTCTGGATGGTCGCATTCATCACGCTTTGACCCTAGGTAAATTTTCCGCCCGAACCCCTACCCTCGTTCGTGTGCAAACCGCTGACGTTCTCAAGGATTCGCTTGGTCTTATTGAAAATTCCGGTCATTCGGGAACCATACGGAAGTCACTGGACCTGATTGCAAAACAAAAGAAAGGGGCTCTCCTTTACATGGAGCCCCGCAGACCAGACTTTAAAAAATGGAACAAGGTCCAAGATCCGAAATCAAAAGAAATCGAACCTCCCAAAATGGATTTTCGCGATTATGGGATCGGTGCGCAGATTCTAGTGGCTCTTGGAATCAAAAAACTGAAGTTGATCTCCAGAGACCGCCGGAAAGTCGTTGGTTTGGACGGCTATGGTTTGGAAATCACGGATCGGATGCTTCTTCCCAAGGATTGATATGAGCGAAGAAGCGCCCACATTCCCGCCCATTGACCCATCTCCCTATGAGTTTGGCATCGTAACCGCTTCCTACAACCAGTCTCTGTGTGATGCCTTGCTGGCAAGGGTTACCGAAGTGTTGAACTTTTCGGGTTCGCCCAAGGAGGTTATCGTTGAGAGGGTTCCAGGTTCTCATGAAATTCCCTCTCTTCTCAAACTTATGCTGGAGGCGCGCCCCTTTCATTGCCTGATCGGTTTGGGCGTCGTCATCAAGGGCAGCACTTCGCATCATCACTTGGTCGCCGAGTCCGCTGGCCATGCCATCCAATCCCTTGCGATTGAGCATGGCGTACCCATTATCAACGGGCTTGTCGTAACCGAAGACCTGAACTCCGCCGAGGAACGAATCACCGGAAGTCTTGACCGTGGAAAGGAATTCGCCCAGGCAGCTCTCCGGATGGCCCAACTTTACGAAAAATGGACGAAGATTTGATTATAAATCCGAATTGGAGTCAGCGCCGGCAGAACCGCGCCACTGCCTTTCGATTCCTTTTTCAGTGGGAATTCAATCCAACCGATCGCTTGAGTGAGGATTTACGCGAATTCATCGAGCGCTTGGAGTATGAAGAGGAATATTATGCCTATTCCTTCGAGTTGGTCGATGGAGTTCTCGACAAGATCGAAATCCTTGACTCCATCATCAAGGAATTGGTCACCAATTGGGATTTTTCAAGAATAGCGAAAGCGGACCTCGCCCTTTTGCGTGTTGCCTTGTATGAAATCAAATACCGTCTGGACGTCCCTCCGGTCGTCATCATCGACGAGACTTTGGAGATTAGTAAGGAGTTTTCCTCCGCAAACTCCAAGAAGTTCCTCAACGGCGTTTTGGACAAGGCATTGGAGCAGATCAAGAGACCGGCTCGCAAACCGGCGATCTGATCTGTCTCAGGCTTGTCCTATTCCGAAGGCTCGGAATCCAATTTCCCTGAGCTCTCTTAAGTTCAGGAGGTTTCGACCGTCAAATGCGTAAGCTGGCTTTTGCATGGATTGATAAACTTTTTCAAAATCAATCTCCTTGAACTCTTCCCATTCGGTAAGCAAGGCAAGAGCGTTTGAGCCCAAACACGCCTCTTCGACCGAATCGCAAAAAGACAAGGATTCCGTATTCGAACCGTCCTGGATTCCCAGTGATTCCAAAATTGCACTTTGACTGACCTGCGGGTCATAGAGGCGAATGCTTGCCTTTTCCTCCAGCAGTCGTCTGCAAATTGCGATTGCCGGAGATTCCCTCAGGTCATTGGTATCCTTTTTGAACGCGTATCCTAGCACTGCAATCTTTTTGCCTGAAACCGTATTGAACATTTGGTCGAGAATCCTTTGCACGAAGCGCTCTTTTTGGAAGTCGTTCATGACAATGACCTGGTCCCAGTAATGAGCGACCTCGGGCAAGTCAAAATGCCTGCACAAGTAAGAGAGATTCAGGATGTCCTTTTGAAAGCAGGAACCACCGAAACCCACTGAACTCTTCAGGAATTTCGGGCCAATCCTGGAATCACTGCCAATGGCTCGGGCAACTTCATCGACGTTGGCTTCGGTTGCCTCGCAGAGTGCGGAGATTGCATTAATGCTGGAAATTCTTTGGGCAAGAAAGGCGTTGGCAGTGAGTTTGGACAATTCGGAAGACCACAAGTTGGTGGTTATGATTTTTCCCCGATCCACCCAGGTTGCGTACAAGTTGACAACCTTTTCAACCGCTTCCTTGCCTTCGGGAGTCTCTTCGCCTCCGATGAGTACCCGGTCCGGGTTTTCGAGGTCACTCACCGCCGTGCCTTCGGCTAGGAATTCGGGGTTGGAAATGATTTGATAGGTAAACTCGTTGCCAGAGGCGTTAAGGATTTCCTTCACCATTTGGGCCGTTCTGACCGGCACGGTTGATTTCTCAACCACAATCTTATCCCCTCCTCCCACTTCCGCAATCATGCGAGCGCAAGATTCCACAAACCTAAGGTCAGCGGCCTGGCCCGCTCCCGAACCGTACTGTTTCGTCGGTGTGTTCACGCTGATGAATATGACTTCGGCTTCACGCACGTTTTTCTCCACCTCGGTGCTGAAGAACAGGTTTTTGCCTCGGGCCGCTTGCACGATCTCGAGGAGACCCGGTTCGTAAACCGGAAGTTCGTCCGAATTCCAAGCCCCAATGCGGCTTTCGTTCAAATCAACGACGGTGACCGAGGCATGGGAGCATTTTTTCGCAATCATGGCCATGGTGGGTCCTCCGACGTAACCGGCTCCGATACAGCAAATTTTCATTCCAAGACTTAAGCAAAATATTTAGTTTCTTGCGATTGCATAATTATCGATGAAGAATCCGAATCTTCGAATATGGATGAATTTATGAATATTCCCTGGGCTCGTTTCGCCTTTCTTTTTTTGTGCCTTTATCTGCTCTTTTGCGGACTTGCCTGGTTGTTTGCGGATCGAATGCTTTTCCCGGTTCCTCGCCCGTCCTCCTATGATACCGAATTTTCAAATCTTGTTCTCGAGCTCGAGGATGGAGAAAAAATTCACTGCCTTCATTTGCAGTCCGAAAACCCGAGCCTGAGCATTATTTACAGTCATGGAAATGGAGAAGATATCGGTATGCTCGAGGACCTTTTGCAGTCATGGAAGGAGCCGGAGTGGGAAATCATCGCCTTCGATTACCCCGGTTACGGACTTAGCGAAGGCAAGCCCAGCGAATCCGGTTGTTACGAAGCCATTTCCGTTGTCTATGAACATTTGGTCGACACCCTAAACAGGGATCCCGGTAAAGTGATTGCCTGGGGGCGTTCTCTTGGTACGGGTCCCACCACTTATTTGGCTGAAAAAAAACAACTGGGTGGCATGATTTTGGAATCCCCTTTCCTTTCCGCCTTCCGTTCGGTCACTCAGATTCCCTTTTTTCCATGGGATCGTTTCCCCAATCACCGGTACGCTGAGAAAATAACCTGTTCGTCATTGGTTATCCATGGCTACTATGACGAAGTCATTCCATACTGTCAGGGAGTGAGTATTTTCAAAGCCCTTGGAGGTCCAAAGAAATTCCTCAAGGTTGAGGAAGGCGAACATAATAATCTCCCTCAGACCGGTGGAGAACTTTATGCATCCACCATCCGTGATTTTCTCAAGAAACGTCTTGGGGGTTGATTTCCCCTTCGGTCCTTCTTAAGTTAGGAGGATAAGGGAGCATTCGTTCCCCGAATGGTGATGGTAAAATGCTGGGATTGAACAAGAGAGAAGGTAGGATTTTTCGTTATGCCTTAGTCGGTCATGGGGGCTTGGCTTGCTTACTTTTCATATTCGGACTCTTGCCAAGTTGCGAAGAGGATCCCGAGGTGGTTCACGTTTTCGAGCTTTCCGCCGCGACTCCTTCGCCCACTCCCATCCCCCCGCTTCCCCAAGTGACGCCTCAACCCACCCCTCCCAAACCCGTTCTCCCACCCCCTAAACCAGTGGTCACGCCACCACCTCAGCCCAAGCCACTGTCCAAACCACCACCCAAACCTGTGGTCACGCCAACCCCCCAGTCTAAGCCACGGCCCAAACCATCGATCCCCAAACCGACTCCCAAACCGAAGCCCCAAACCATCTCATTGGATGAATTCAGGAGGCAAAACAAGATCGCTCAACCTCCCAAAGTTTCTCCGAAACCCGCGGTAACCCCACCCAAGGTTTCCATTAATCCAAGTAATTTCAAACTTCCGCCGATCAAGCTATCCCAAGCAACCCCCTCATCTTCTTCGGTTTCCCCAACTGAAATGAACCGATACCTGTCCCGCATAAAACTCAAAATGGAAGGGGTCTGGAGAACCATGCTGACCCAGGCAAATCTAATTTCCGGTGGAGAAGTCAGGCTCAGTTTTCGAGTTTCCACCACAGGGAGTTTGATTTCTCCAAAGATCGCGCGATCTTCCGGCAACCCATCTCTGGACCGCCTGGTTCTGGAAGTTGCCCGCAGAGCCGGTAACTTCGGACCTCCACCCGGAGGCCAATTGAGTTCGGCGCTTGAAATTCCCTTTCGGGTAAACTAGTCAAGAACTACCCATGAAATTCAATTGGAAACGTCCGCTAGCTCCTGCTTTGTGCGTTTTAGGAGTGGTGCTTTGCCTGTCTCGCGATCCCGTTATCGGACTCGGCGTTTTCCTAGTTGCCTTTGCCTTGATTCTCGGTTTTTCCGGCAGAACTTCCTAGTTCGGCTTTCCTCTTTCTTTCCGTTTCCTCCCTGCTAAGGGCGATGAAATGCTCTTGCACGGAAAAAGGCCGCCTTCTTTTCGGTGGCTGAACATACTGACCCTTGCTGCGCAGGTGAGTGGAAAATTCATTGTCCTGAATGAACGAATCCATCGATTCCATGATCTTCGCCTCTTCATTGAAGTCCTCGATTGGAAACGCCACTTCGATCCTCCTGAAAAAATTCCTTGGCATCCAGTCCGGACTTCCCAGAAAGGTTCTCTTGCCAGGGGGCGCGTTATGGAAATGAAAAACCCGACTGTGCTCCAGGAACCGGCCCAATAAACTGATCACCCGAACGTTTTCACTCATCCCTTTGACACCGGGGATCAGTCCGCAGATTCCGCGAACGATCAAATCAATCTTAACGCCCGCTTGGGACGCGAGGTAGAGCTCATTGATGCACTGTGGGTCGACCAGGCTGTTGACTTTTATGAGAATCCTTGCCTCTTTTCCCGATTTGGCGGCTTTGGTCTCCTCCCTAATCATGCGAATCACTTCATCGTGCAATGTGTATGGAGCGACGAGGATCTTTCTGAAAGATGGTTTTCGGGTGTATCCGGTCAACGTGTTGAAGAGATTTGCCAAATCCGACGTGAAAGCCGCCTTTGCCGTAAACAGGCTGTAGTCAGTGTAACTCCTTGCCGTACTTGGATTGTAGTTTCCCGTACCCAAATGAGCATACCGCCTTAATTTGTTTTTCTCTCTCCTCACCACTAGACAGCATTTGCAATGGGTCTTGAGGCCCGTCAGTCCGTACACCACGTGCACTCCAACCTCTTCCATTCGTCTTGACCACAAAACGTTGGCCTCCTCATCAAAGCGGGCCTTGAGTTCGACAAGCGCGGTTACCTGCTTGCCGTTCCTTGCCGCGTCCATCAGAGCCTGAACAATGGGCGAATCACCACTTGTTCGGTAAATCGTAAGCTTGATTGCGAAGACCTCCGGGTCTTCGGCGGCTTCGCGAAGGAAGTCTACGATGGGAGTGAATGAATCGTAAGGGTGATGGAGAAGGAAATCCTTTTTAGCGATTTGCTTGAAAAGACTTTTTCGTTCGGAAAGCGATGGAGGAAGGTGCGCTTCGAACGGAGGGAATTTGAGATCAGGCCGATCCACCATGTCGTGCAGTTTCATCAGCCTGAACAAATTGATCGGTCCATTGATTTTGACCACGTCCTGCTCCGACAGTCCGGTTGTCGAAAGGAGATGGCTGAGGATTTCCTGATCCACGCTCTCATCGATCTCGAGGCGAACCGCGGCTCCCTTTCTCCGGTTATGCAATTCCTCTTCGATGGATGAAAGAAGATTCTCAACCTCTTCCTCATCCACGTACAAGTGACTGTTTCGGGTGATTCGGAAGGCCCATGCCCCGACTGCCTCATGCCCGGGAAAAAGATCGGATACGAAATGTTTCACCACGTCGCTGAGGAAAACGAAAGTCTCTCCCTTGGCCCGAGGGCTATCGACCTTGACCAAACGGGGCAGGATCCTGGGTACGGGTACAATCGCCATCAAAGGAGGCGCCTTCTTCTTTCTTCGGTTCCGCAGGGCCACGAACAAATTGAGGGATTTGTTTAGTATGAGAGGGAATGGATGGGTCGGATCAATCGCCAGGGGCGTCAGCACCGGATACACCTCCCGTCGGAAATAGGCCCGAACCCATAGGAACTCCTCTTTGGTCAACTTTTCGATTGGCTTGAAGCGAATCGAATTCTTGGCCAATTCCGGTTGCAGATGATTTCTCCAGCACTCGTATTCCCTGTGGGACATGGAGTGAGCCCGTTTTCTGACCTCATGCAGGAGATCCTCGGGAGAGCTGCCGTCCAGGCTGCGACGGGTGATTCCTCCGTCGACCTTTTGCATCAGACCCGCAACTCTGATTTCATAGAACTGATCGAGATTGGAACTCACGAAAGAGAGGAAACGGGTTCTCTCAAGCAGCGGGTATTTTTCTGAAAAAGCCTGATCGAGGACCCGTTCGTTGAAAGCCAGCCAACTTAACTCCCGGTTGAAGTACCGCGGTTCGGTAAGCTTGGAGGGAGTTGCATTGTTGCTTTTACGAATCATCGGGAAGGAAAATCATAGATCAGGCTCGAATTTAGACAATTCCAAAAGACAGGTTCTTGACCGAAAGGGTGAATTGAAGTAGAATAAGATGTTCTTTGAAATTTTGATGGGGGTGTTCCGGATTCGACTGCAATGTGGAAAGTCCGGTTGCGCGTCGAGGATGACAGCTTGGCCTCGTAAAAAATGCTTCAAACCATTACATGGCAAATCCAATGTAGTACCCTTCGAGCCTGAGCTCGAAGCACTTGCAGCTTAACTCTGCAACGTCGACAGTCCACTGACACCTGCTGGGTGGTCGGGGCGTTAAAAAGCAGGTAAAACCTCGGAGCGTTTGGTTGTCTATCGGAGGCTAAACGGCTGAAGACAGCATCGGCTTGAAAGGTGTTCCTTCCTTAACCAAGCTTAAATCATTAAGAGAACTATGCGCGTAGACGCCGGATCGGAAAGATTGCGGGACGCGGGTTCGATTCCCGCCACCTCCACCAAAGTTTCAGAGTCGCCAGACTGCGACAATTCCAGTCTGGAAGCGGCATTCAGAGCGGTTTGGGCCGCTTTTTCAAGTGGCTCGATTTCGCCAACCCGCGACCCGTTTTGACAGGTTTTGCCGGAAATGTTGGTCAATATATTGGTCAACGGTCCTTCATCGGGCAAATTGCGAACCACCTCCCCCAAAGGCAGCAAATTCTCCTTGAAATTTTTCGGAAATCGGGCGACTTTCACAACCTGTGAACGATTGGGAAAGGGAAAGATTAAAGGAGGAAAGGCAGGCCAAAGAATATATCAAACCACTGGTTGCCGACATGCGTAAGTGAGCAGAAGCTTGGAAGCAAAGCTGGAGCACAAAAAAGTTTTTGTCCTTCAACGTCCTGACTGGAAGGCGATATTCCGGTTGCAATCTTATCAGGATTGCCAGCTTCAAAGACTAGCACATGATCAATGGTTGACGGAGCTCGAAGGGCAATCCCTAGGCTGGCGTCTACGGAAGGATGCCATCCCATGCTCCATTCTGTTCCCGACCAGTTTCGGGTATTTGGGGCATATCACGAATAAGATCACGGGGAAACTGATCAGAGACCGCGTGGGCGACCCCCTGCTTTCCGGTTCGAAGCCCGAGGAG
>Ga0160422_10000654_pt1 | contig 21130 bp, 18 predicted proteins | sample Fk160mmetaG_FD_108192 | JGI IMG/M metagenome (GOLD analysis project Ga0160422, IMG submission 108192) | Marine microbial communities from the Central Pacific Ocean - Fk160115 60m metaG | ecosystem: Environmental > Aquatic > Marine > Oceanic > Photic zone | place: The Central Pacific Ocean...
AGTGCCGTTCAACATCGCGGGACTAATTCCATACATGCAGCGGATCGCCGGAACCATTGATGACGGTCGGATGTCCACCGATTGGGGCCCATGCCGAGAGGGCGATTCGGTGATCGTAGCCGGAGACATGAATGCGGTACCCGGAAGTTGGGCAACTCGGCCGTTCAACGGAAAAGGCCTCACTGACCCCACCCGTTTTCATCGACTCTTTGCGACAAGCTGGCCTTCGGGCGGCGATTGGATGAACTTACCGCTGATGCAACTTGACCACATCTGGGTCGGCGATGTCGAAGTGGGGGACGTGCGCAATGTGCGACTTCCTGGTTCGGACCATCAAGGTGTGTTTTTCCGGCTCAAAGACCGTAATTGAGCAGCGCCCGCAGCAACTCGGCTTGAACCCGTGCATCGTAGTCGGCGCGATGCTTCTGTGTGCTGTCTTCTGGAGGCAAGCCCAGTCGCTCAAACAGAACTTCTTTGCTCGTATCGAGCCAATGCAGTCCGAGTACCCCGGCGGAAAGTGCCTTGGTGTCCAATGCTTTGTAGCCAAACGGGTTGGGTCGATCTTGCTCTGCGTACAGGTAGGCGACGTGTGACCAGTCGAAGGGAGCGTTGTGGCCCACGAAACACGGCTCCGTACCCTCCCGGGTCTCCTGTGCGACCCACGCGGCGAGGGCAGTTGCCGCGTCGGATCGGGTGCGGCCCTCGGCAGCAAGGCGTTCTTGGTCGAGTCCATGGATGGCAGCCGCTCGCGCGTCGAAGCGGGGCGCCACGGGCTTGAGTTCCATGTAGAAATCGGCACCAAGGTGGAGCGCCCCGGCTGCACCTCGGAACACCACAGTCGCCCCGAGGCTGACCATGTCATACAGGCCCGGGACGGGACCGTTGGCTTCGATGTCGATGCAGAACCAGGTCGCACGGGCTGCGGTCATGAGCGTCTCCTGAACTTGGCGAAAGCGGCAGAGTCTTGTATTCCTGAGAGTAGAGGAGTCAATCTGTTTTGCGAATTCTGCTCGCCATCTTGTGCATTGTGGGAGGCCTCGGGGGCTCGGCCATTGCCATCCTCTTGATGATGGGAACCGGACTTGTGCGGGGCGGCCACCCGTGGTTGGTCGCCCTCATTGCGGTTGCTTTGGTCCTACTCCCGGCGCGCGCCTTGGCGCAAGTGGGCGTCTCCTCCGGTGGCAGGCCATCGGCCATCGCACGCGGTACGGCGATGATCATGTGGTCGCTTGGCGTCTTGATTTGCTTCCCGCTGTACTTTCCCGGTGAGCGTGAGGATTCGCTTCGGTTGGGGCTGGCTTCAGTGGAGCCTTGGACACAAGGTCGCCTTGACTCCAACCTCGCCGCTGAGGTCCACGAGTGGTTACCGGCCGTTGAGGGCCGTATTGTTCCCGAAGAAGCCAAAAAGGAGACGATTCCAAAACCGCCGCCCGTTGCGAAACAGGCTCGCCGACCTGCGGAGCCTGCGAAACCACCACCGCCGGATTTGCCGGAGGCCCAAGATGAGGTGGTGTTGCCAACGGAAGGGCGCCGGGGCTCGTTAAAGATACCGGTCACCATAGAGGGCCGGCGCGCTTCGGAAGAGGTCACAATGATCTTCGACACAGGTGCGACGTTGACCACATTGAATCGCGCAACGCTGCGAAAAATCGGGATTCGAGTACCGCCAGATGCGCCCCGAATGCAGGTGCACACCGCCGCAGGTCCTCGAGAAACACAGGTCGTTCTTGTCCCGAGGCTGTGGATCGGAGGCTTTGAGGTAGAGGGGGTCAGCGTGGCCGTCTGCGATCCGTGTGCCACCGGTGAGGCGGTCGGCTTGCTGGGTCTGAATGTGTCGGAACGGTTCCTCGTTACAGTGGACGGCGCCAGAGAAGAGCTGGTCTTATCCCCGCGGACGGGGGCCACCAATCGCGCTTCCGATGTCACCCCTTGGGTGGATTTGGAGGCGGAGGCGACTCGTTGGCCTGACGGTCGTACCGAGGTCATCCTTGAGGCGGAGAACACCTCCGAACGGTGGATCGAGCGGTTGACTGTGGCGATTCAGTGCGACGAAACCCGCTATGCGGACCTGAACGACATTGGCCCTCGGCAGATTGGGCACGTCGAGGTCAGCATTGCAGCGGGAGCCAACTGCGAGGCGTTTCAAGTGTCGATAGACTCCGCAGTCTGGTAGCCAGCGATTTACAGCGACTCTGGGGCGGTCCAGTTCGCATCAAGGGCCTCGATGGCCGCCCACAACATAAGGTAGACGAGAGCGGCTTTGTCGGGCTCAAGGTCCACCTCTCCCTCCGCCTTGTCGTCGCGCTCGTACAGTGCCCACAGGATTTCATCGAGGAGATGAGGCTGGGCTCGCCACTCAATGGCCTTTGCACGCTCATGGAACGACCCATCAGCGGGAAACAACTCTCCAGCGACGCCTTGCACTTTTTTTGTTGCGGTAGCGATGGCGTCGCCATTGACTTTGCTCATCCGTCCGCCCACTTGGTCAAAGACCCGGAGCGAGACACTCAGCATGTACAGGCCAACTTGGCTTGCCATGGGGCCCATCTCTGCCACATTCTGCTCAAAGAACCGTGAAAGTCTACGTTGATGCTTGATTAAGCGTGATGCGACGGGCTGAAAAGACTCACCCTGATCGGAGCAAGCCTCGGCAAGTTCGTGGACAGTTTCTCGACTAATGGCGGTGTTGGGCATGGGGCCTCCCGTGAGACTCGGACGTACCCGGTCGCCCGTGATAATGCCAGTGGTTGCGCAACGGGTGTTGCACACTGCGATCCATCGGATACTGCAGGGGAGAACCAAGAAACTTAGGAGGTCGTGATGACCCGCCGTATTCTCATGTCAATCATTCCGTTGATGGTCCTCGTGGGCTGTCCAGAGCCGGAGTCTGATTCTCCCGGTCAGCCCGGTGGCCCACCCCCTGCTGGTGGCGAGGCTGTGCCGCCCATGAACGCGGATGGCGCAGTGCCTCCAGTCGGCGAAGGCGGAGCACCGCCTGTTCCCGAAGGCACAGCGCCCGGTGCTCAAGACGGCGACGGAAACCCAGGCGAGCCGCCACCGGGTGGTGCACTTCCCGATGGAAATGAGCCGCCTCCAACTGCGACTGCTCCAATGCCAGAGGGCGGACTTGAGGTTCCTGCTGGCGAAAACCCCGAGCTTGAAGCGGTTCCCATGGGTGACGAGAAGTCAGCGACGGGCTTGGCTCCGGACGAAACAGAGATTCCATGTGGCGACGGCGAGTGCGACGACGCCGAAAAGAATGACCCGAATCTCTGTCCCCGCGACTGTGCCACGCCTCCTGCGAGCGGCGACTGGTGCGGCGATGGTGTCTGCGATGCTCTTGAGGAGCACAAAGGCAACTGCGCCAAAGACTGTAAGTAGTCCTCTATGAATCCCGCCCTGGTCCGAGAGTTGACTCGGTGGTGGGCGGAACTCAACGACGCTCAGTTCGAGGGGGCCATGCGGCCCCCTTCGCTGTGTGTAGACGACACGTCGCGGAGGCTGGGCGGCTGGGATCGGTCCACGCGGACACTTCATCTTGCGCGTCGACTCATTGACGAACAGCCGTGGTCCGAAGTGATTGAAGTGCTTCGGCATGAAATGGCGCATCAGTATGTCGATGAGGCGTTGGGCATTCATGACCAAACCGCTCACGGTCCAGCCTTTCAAGAGGTCTGCAGACGTCGCGCGATCCGGTCCGCAGCATCGACACCCGTTCGACCCGATCGGCGAGCAATCGCCGTGATGCGAAAGATTCGTGCCCTGTTGTCGCTCGCGGAGAGCGACAATGAGAATGAAGCGAAGTCCGCGATGTCATTGGCGCACCAGTTGATGCGCAAGCACAACATTCATGCGGTCGCGGACACAGATTCAGCACCGGATGCCTACAGTTTTTCCCAACTTGGGCTCCCCCGAAGGCGGACCCCCACCCATGAAAAGATATTGGCTGGGCTGCTTGGGCGTCATTTCTTCGTGCAGCCGATTTGGGTGCTCGCCTATATGCCACAGTCCGATGCACGAGGTCGTGTGTTGGAGGTTTGTGGGCGGCCCGAGAATCTCGCCATCGCCGCCTACGTTCATGGTTTCTTGTTGGACACATGTGAACGCCTTTGGGTGCGCCACAAAGCGATGAACGGGATCGCGGGAAATCGCAACCGGCGACGGTATCTTCAGGGAGTCATGATGGGGTTTCAGGACCGACTCGACCAAGAAGCCGTTCGGTCACAGGAAACAGGGCTGGTCTGGATGGGCGATGCTGCGTTGGGCCAATGGGTTGGGTCCCGGCACCCACACCTCCGGTCATCCCGTCGAACAACAGTTCACGTGACGGATGCATGGGCTGCTGGCCATGCGGCGGGCAAGAAAGTGGTGCTAAGGCGTGCGGTGGCCGCCAAGGGGCGCGGTATCCGCGGGCTGCTGGGCATCAATTAAACCGGCGGCATTCTCGACAGACGAAGTGAATTCGGCCCCCATCGCCCCGCCCCGTCGTGGGACCAACGGGTTGCATCAGCCAAGCCGCGATGGCGTCGATGGGGGCAATGGCGCGGCATCGGTCGCAGCGCAGGGAAGGCTTCCAGAAGGGTGACTTCATGGAGTCAGTGTATCTCATTGTTGATGGCCCCAGGAATTCGCATCAACACAGCGCGGGCTGGCCCTTGGGCTCGAAGGACGTTGGGAAGGGAGGCGAGGAATACACGTCCATACCATTGATTCGTGATCCGTCTATCGAGGACCAGCACCACACCCCGGTCGCGTTGGGTGCGTATCAAGCGGCCGAAGCCTTGCCGAAACCGAAGGACGGCCTGCGGAAGCGAGTAGGAACGGAAAGGGTCAAGACCCATGGATTCGAGGCGCTCGAAGCGCGCTTGCTGAACGGGCTCGGTCGGTACACGAAAGGGAAGTCTTGGAATGATCACTAAGCGCAGTTGGTCGCCCTTTACATCGATTCCTTCCCAGAAGGAGTCGGTGCCGAAGAGTACGCTCCGACGGTCTTCTTTGTAGCGTTCAAGGAGCCGATTGCGGCTCATTTGTCCCTGCTTCAGGATGGGGAAGTCGTCTCCAAATGCATCAAGCGCTTGCTCGTACAGCCGATCGATCATGGCGTAGCTGGTGCACAGTACGAATGCACCGCCCATGCTGGCGCGGATTGCATCAAGTGTGATGGTGGCGACGCGCTGATCAAATCCGGGTTCGTTGGGGGTGGGAATGTCTCGCGGAATGCCCAGCAGTGCCTGTGCTCGGTAGTCAAACGGCGACTCAAATCGTTGGGTAACCACGCGCTCGCACTGGGCGAGACCGATTCGCGTGCTCAAATGGTCAAATTGCTTGGCTACCGTCAACGTCGCGGAGGTCACCACACTGGCGGGCATGGCTTCAAAAACGCGTTCTCTCAGCAGCGGGCCGACATCGATCGGAGCCATGCACAGACGAGCGGCCGGAGCCGAGCGATGACTGCGGTCGATGTCCAGCCAACTGACCCACGATTCATCGCCAGCGATGGTGTCGGATTCATCGGGTATGGCAGACCCATGGAAGTTGGCAATGCTTTTCGATTTGTCGCCGAGGCGTCGGCGAGCTTTCACCAAATCAAACAATAGTTGGGCATCGGTGGTGCGCACTTCATCCGGCAGGGACTCGAGGGTATCAAGCAGTCGGTCCAAGGGACGCAGTGTTCGGTGAATAGCGGAGGCGGCTGCATTGAGTTGAGGGATCAGTTGGTTGCCCCAGTTCGGATTGCTTCTGTACTCGCGCGTGGTGCGCTGGGGTGCAACGTCAGCCAGCCGTGTGGCATCAGCAATGGCCTCGAACCAAATTGGGGCATCGGCCATGAGCTGGGATGCGGCATCGCTCAGATCGGTGAGGTGGGTGGTTGCGGATTCGGTTTCATCGGGGTCGAGTGGGCCCGCTCCGCAGAGGTACTTGGAGTGGATTTTACCCAAGACGCCCGGTCGGTTTCGTTTGTTTGGAAGCAGCGGGCGAATCGCGCGCCGTATGCCTTCAATTCCCACACGATCCTCAAACAAGAGTGTTGCGGCATCCTCGAGGTGGTGGCCCTCATCAAGGACGATGCGGTCGAAACGGGGGAGAACGCCAACGCCACCCGTGTCGTACTTCATGTGAAGGTCAGCCAGCAGGAGGTTGTGGTTCACAACGATAATGTGCGCGTCTGCAGACGACCTTCGAGCCTCATAGTAGTGACACGAGTCGTAGTGCTTGCATCGAACCCGAAGCGTTTGGTCGGCATCGGAGTTCACCCGTTCCCAGTCCTCGGGCTGAACGGGAAATGCGAGGTCCGATCGGTTTCCGCTCGGTGTTGTGCGGGCCCACGCTTCGAGCGCCGCTACGGCGCGTGCCTCATCGCCGGTGCCCGGATCGGCTTGGGCGTGCTCGAGCTTCCGCTTGCACAAGTAGTTACTCCGACCCATCATGGCCGCGTAGCGGACGTCGAGGCCTGCGCGTTTGAGCAGAGGGAGATCGGACTGCATGAGCTGACCTTGAAGTGCAATGGTGAATGTGCTTACAGCCACGCGTGCATCATTGTTCATGGCCCACAATGCGGAGGGCACGAGGTACGCCAGACTCTTGCCTGTTCCCGTTCCGGCCTCCAAGAGTGCGACTGAACCTTCGTTGAATGCAGCTGCGACATCGATGGCCATTGCGAGTTGACCGTCTCGCTTCTCGTAATCGGGGATGAGCGAGGGCAGGGTATCCTCAAAAAACTCACGGACGCAGTCGGGATCGAGGTGTTGCACCCGCCTCACCCGGGGTTCTACCACCCACAGGGCCCTACGGACGTCATTGTCCACGATTGCGACACCGATCCCATCGTCTCCGTACAATCCAGCAAGGTGCATGTCCGCGGGGGAGGCTTCCAGTACACCGGAAGGATGGTTGTGAATGACCACCTCACCGGGCCGAGGGGTTCGCAACAATGCAGGAACGCTTTGCCGGTTTCCTCGACAATGCACTTCAAGATCGGCAACCAGTTGGTCGAGGCCCATTCGCCCGACGGCAAATACCTCAACGCCACCCGCTTCACGAATAGCGGTCCGAAGCTTGTCGGCAGCTTCGGGTGAGAAGCGTGTTTTCACGAGTCGTACATCAACCTGCAATAGTCTCGAAGCATACGGTCGGTATTGAAAACGGGGACATTGGTCTCGAAGTTGCGCCGCATGAGGTTCGCCCACCGCTCTGGACTAGCGAACGTGTCCCAAACTGGGCCTTCAAGCAACCGGTAGAGTTCCTCGACATCCTCGGCATCGCTGCGGCCCTCGATGGACCACCCATTTGAACCGTCTGCTCCCTCTGGCCACCAGCCATCAAGTACAGATAGGTTTGGGTTTCCATTCAGCGCAGCTTTCTGCCCGCTGGTTCCACTGGCTTCACGTGGGCGTCTGGGGTTGTTCAACCACACGTCGGCGCCCTGTGTGAGCAGCCTGCCCCAGCGTGGGTCGTAGCCGGGAACGAACACGAGACGACCCTCAAAACGAGGATCCCTCGACCAGCGGATGACCTCGGCAATCAGATTTTGTCCTTCGGTGTCACGCGGGTGCGCTTTGCCCGCAAAAACGAGTTGAATTCCGCGGGCCAAGATGGCCGCGAGGCGATCGGGCTGGCTGAAAATCAGTGTGGCTCGTTTGTAGGTCGCAAATCGACGGGCAAAGCCAATCGTCAAGCAATCGGGATCAAACAGGTCTGGCCGTCCAAGTTCTTCTCGGATGGCCTCGATGAGTTTTCCCCGAAGAGCAGATCGAGTTGCCATCAGTGCATCAGTCGGCAGGTCTGACGCTTTGCTCCAAAACTCAGGATCAGAGATGTTGTCGCGCCAACCGGGGAGGTGAGTGTTGAACAAACCCATTGTGGCCTCGGCGAGCCAAGCCGTTGGGTGAACTCCGTTCGTGATGGGTTGAATGTTTACGCCGAGATGACCAAACATCTCGTTGGAAACCGTCGCGTGCAGCTTGCTGACGCCATTGATGGCGCGGCTTCCGCGAATGGCAAGAGTAGACATACAAAATGCGTTATCGTCGGTTACAGCGAGAGGCTTCCAGTCGTTCTCCTGCAGTCCTGCGGATTCGAGTGTGTTGCTTAGGACCGCAGAGACGGCGTCCGGGTCGAATCGGTCGTGACCCGCGGGAACCGGTGTGTGCGTGGTGAAAACGCACCGTGACCGAGTGGCGACCAAGGCGTCTTCAGAGGCTGAACCCCGCGCGACCGCTTCGCTCAACAGAGCGAGGACTAAAAAGGCGGCATGGCCTTCGTTCATGTGAAACACGTCGGGTTCAATGCCCAGTCTGTCGAGCAGTCGCTTACCGCCAAAGCCAAGAAGGACTTCTTGATGCAGTCTCGTACGGTGATCGCCGCCATACAGACGGTCAGTCAGTTCCTTCACCGGTGCTGAGTTTTCCGGCAGGTTGGTGTCGAGTAGAAACAAGCGTACGTGTCCCAGTCGAGCCTCCCATGCGGTGGCTACATATTCGGTATTGCCATCTGGAATCAGGATGCGAATGGGTTCACCGTCTGCTCCGATGACGGGCCGAACCGGCAGCATGGATGGGTCGTTTGTGGGGTAATGAGCCACTTGACGGTCGCCTTCAATGCGCTGCACGAAATAGCCTTGGCGATACATCAGCCCGACCGCAACCATATCGATGCCGAGATCGGACGCGCTGCGCAAATGATCACCGGCCAGCATGCCCAGCCCGCCCGAATAAATGGGAAGACTCTCGTGGATTCCGAACTCCATGCAGAAGTAAGCGACTCTCTTGGAGGTTGGTGCCGGTGTTGACCGTGCACCCCGCGGCCACCGTTCGACCCATGCGCGCAATTCGTTCTGTGTCTCGCCGGAAGTGTCGCCGAGATCGGTGGTTTTCAGCAGTGCGACCGGATTGCCTCCGGTTGCGCGGTAGACGTCGCTCCCAAGGGATGACCAGAGGCGATCAGCCGCTGGGTCTGTGGTCCACCATAAATCTTGGGCGAGTGCATGCAGGTCCGTCAGGGACATAGGGGTCTCCGAGAAACCACTCAGCTAACTTCTCCTCAGGACAGGCGCTGTCGTATTTTTTGTCCAATGGTCTGAATTTCTTCAATTCCGAGTGTCCCGGCTGCAACAGCATAGATCCCAGAAAACACCGTTCCCGCTCCCACCAACACCAGCGCGTTGCCCAAAGATGGGCCATCGGTCCATGTTCCCATGGCCATAAAGGGGTAGGCGGCGCCCACCGCTACGCCGGCGGCGATTCCGATTTTTCCGATGGGCATGGCCAGTCCCGTGAGGCCGAGACCGCCGGGAACCATCCCCCGCAACAGCGCAGCATAGGCTGCCAGTTGGGCTGTCACAGAGATTGACAGCGCGAGCGCAAGGCCGTGAACCCCCAAGAGTGGGGCCAGCCACAGGCCGAGACCGGTAGTGAGGCCGACTCCGATCACCCCAACTCCGATCAATGCGCCCCTTCGGTTCATGGCAAAGAAGGGCTTTTTGATGATCTGGATACCCGCAAGTGCAAGCATGAACGGGACCAGCATGGCCAACGTGGAGGCGGTCTGCTCGACGTCGCCCCACTCATACGCTCCGTGACGATAGAGAAATGCAACCACTTCAGTGGGGTAGAGTGCGATGAAGGCTGCGACAGGGATGAGGAGCACGCAAGCCAGCCGTGTGCTGGCAAGAACCGCTCCACGAAACCCGTCTCCGTCGCGGCGTGCAACGGCATCGGAAATGGCCGGTAGCAGGGCTGAACCGACGCCAACCGCGATGATCCCCTGGGCGAAGTCCACCAGTCGAGTAGCGTTCCAGTACCAAGTGACGGAACCTTCTTCAAGCTGGCTTGCGATGTACCGAAGCACCAGCGTGTTGACTTGAGCCATTACGCCGATCACAGCTACCTTCCCCATCTCGCTCAAGACACCCCGGAACCGTGAGTCGTTCAACGCATCGAATCGGGGTCGGATGGGGCCCCAGTGCCGCAGCAGTGGCGGTATGCACACGGCAGCGTGCACCGCGCCTCCTGCCAAGATCGCCCAGCACACAGTCCAGACCAAGTCGATGGGGTTGGATTGATCCCCAACCAGCACCGCGACCACGACCGCGGCGCTCACGATCCCGGGAGCAATTTTGGGTACAAAATAATGCTCCCGATGATTCAACAGCCCTTCTGCCCAACTCACCAGTGACACGAACGCGACGAACGGAAACAGAACGCGGGTCAACTGCACGGTCAGGTCGTATTTCTCTCCCGTGAATCCATCGGCAACCCAGTCAACGAGCCATGGTGCGAGTGCGATGCCGGCGATGCTAATCACGATACCGGTGACAATCAGTGCGAACAGTGTGCGCCCGGACAACGCAATGGCCGCCTCGGCTCCTTCCTCGGCCTCGGCCCGCGCAACGGCGGGCACCAGCGCTCCGGTCAGGCCCTCATCCGCGACGAATCGTCGAAGCATGCCCGGGAAGGTGAAGGCCATCACAAATGCATCCATGACGAGACCTGCGCCCAGCACATTGGCGAGGGCCAACTCTCGCGCCAAGCCGAACACTCGGCTGATGGCCGTACCCACAGACGAGGCCATGAATGCGCGAATCAAGGAGCGGCGGGGAGCAGTCACGGAATCCATGGTACCGACATTCCAGCACCTCGCTGGTTTCAACACTTCCCAACGCGCTAAAATAACCGGGCCTGGGAGGTTTCATGCCACGGTTTCCGCACGCTTCACGCACAGTTTCCGCAATGCCCTCGGGTGTCTTTTCCAAGGTGGCGCATCGGATCGCCGCGATTGAGACGGAGCGGTATCCATTGCATGTGGGCGATACCTACTTGGAGCCCGCGACCGGATGTCACTTGAGCGACTTTTCTGCTGATTCCTATCCGTTGGTTCATACGTATGCTCCGCCGCGCGGGCATCCGGCGTTGCTGGATGCGATTTCTCACCATCATGGTGTGGAATCGGGTCGGGTCATTGTGACGGCCGGGGCTACCGGCGGCTTGGGGGCGATTGCGTGCGCTCAAGTAGATCCCGGTGAGGAGGTCTTGATCTTAAGTCCGTTTTGGCCGCTGATTCGCGGGATCGTTCAACTCCATCACGGAATTCCAGTCGAGGTTCCCACCCTCGGCATCGAGGACGAGGAACGGGTCGTTGATGCCCTCGAGGCTCGATGCACCGACCGCACAGTCGCGCTGTACATCAACACCCCGAACAACCCAACGGGCCGTGTGATGTCGGCGTCAATGGTCTCTGCGATTGCGGCGTTTGCCCGTCGGCACGATTTGTGGATTTGGTCGGATGAGGTCTACCGGGGCATCGTTTTCGAGGAGGACGGTGCCGTCGTTGCCGAGGCTGCACCCGAGCGAACGATGTCGGTGTTCAGCGTTTCGAAAACATACGGTATGGCAGGGAATCGTGTTGGCTACGCAATCGGTCCCGACGCGTATGCGATGGCAAGTCTTCGGAAAGCCACAGTGCATCACTTTTATTCAGCAACCACCGCAGCTCAACTCGCTGCAGCGTCGGTGTTGCGATCCGGGTCAGACTGGTTGGATCGGGCCGTCGAGCGGTATCGTGCGGCGGGGTTTGCGGCTGCGGACCGCCTTGGGGTGTCGCGACCCCAAGGAGGAACATTTCTCTTTGTCGATGTCCAACAGGTGTTGGATGAGCGCGGGGCTGTGGGCTTTCTCGAAGACTGCATCGACCGCGGCCTTATTCTCGCACCAGGGTCGTCGTGCGGCCGGGATTACCCAAACCACATTCGGCTTTGCTTCACATCTGCGCCACCCGATGTAGTTGCGAGGGGTGTTGAGGTCTTGGCACAGTTGTTGGGTCGATGATTTATCGTATGGCGTCGAGGCGCTCTTCCGAAGCCTTGATGGCGTCCAGCAGGATGGCGGGCGTCAGTCCGAGGAAGTCTTGGGCCGCAGACACCAACTCAGGGGGGTTGGCATCGATGCTGGAGCGCAAGAAATGCGGTTGGTTGTTGGGTGTCACACCCCGTCCAAGCCGTGTCGCGATGGCCTCGGCGATGTGGAGTGTTGCGACTGCACCGTCGGGTGTCCCGGTGGCCTGAAAGTCGTGGTGGCGACCGATCAGGCTCGGGATATCGCCGGGGAGGTCCCAGATCCGAGCGAGCAGCGTACCGGCTGACTCGTGCGTGGTTTCGATGGCCGGCCATACATGCACCATCGATGGCTGCGGTACGCCCTCAAACATGTCATCCAACGTGATGAGGGCGGCGGCCAGTCCGACATCGTGAAGCAATCCGAACAGGAACATCTTGTGGGGGTCTTGTCCGGTGTACGGGCCGAGAATTTTGCAGATGTGAGCCGTCGCAATCGAGTGCCGTCGGATGCGCTCCATCGCGGATCCGTAGCCCGGAGTGGTGAATATACGTACATTTAGGGCGGCCTCAAGAACGAGGTCCCGTATGGTGTTCAACCCCAGTCTGAAAATGGCCTGGTCGAGGCTGTAAATCGGGTGCCGACCCGCATAAAACGGGGACTGTACTCGCCGCATGACCTGACCCACAAGCAGGGGATCACGGCCGATCATGCGGGCGATCCGCTTAAGGTCAATCTCGGGATACCGCGCGACATCAAGCAGTTCAACGGCGACTGTGGGGAGGACCGGGGGCTGGTAGGTGGGGGAAGCGAACAGGTTGCCGATGCGCTCCGTGAGATCAGCCACGGACTGCAGCGCGGGTGAACTGCGGTGAGGTGTAGGTTCATGTTGTTGAATCATGGTGCTCATGCGAATGCTCCCGTCCCGGTGGTCTCCAATCGGGCCACATCTGTGGATTCTTGAGGCGGAATGCAAAGATTTTTGAAGTGCGAAACGCGCAGAGGGTTTTTTTTAGCTGCGTCCTACGGTATGGTCTGCTCTGAACGGGAGGTTGCTGTGCGCACATTCGGATTGATGGGATTGGTATCGTTTGCCGTTGCGTGTGGTACAGGCAATCCATGTGACGAGTACGCCGAACTGCTCTGCGACTGTGCGGAGACTGACGACGACTGCGATGGGTACCGGCTTCAGTTCGAGAACGCGGATGCCGATCAACAGGATGAGTGCTCAGCGCGCCTCGATGAGGCCGAGGCTGACGCTGAAACGTGCCAAGAGAGTGAACAAGAGGGATAGCGGCACCGTGATTCCGTAGACGTCAAGCGATCGAAATGGCGAACACGTTCGAACTTGGATAGGGGGCGCCGTCTCGATGGTCGGGTGGACCGTCGTGGAATGACCCCAACACATGTTCTTGGCCCAGTGCCAAGAGGAGTTCACTATGAAACGCTCTATCTTGAGTCTCGCATTTTTCGCGATGGCTTTTGGTTGCGACCTCGATACGAAGGTCGACACGGGCACGGATGACGGCTTCAGCATCGAAGACGCCGATGCCGATGCCGATGCCGATGCCGACGCCGATGGCGACGCAGACGGTGATGCCGATGCCGATGCCGATGGAGACCTCGGACCTTTTACTCCCGTTGCTATTGGCCTCGAGTGGTCGGGCATTTGGGATGAGGCCAACAACAGCCTGAACGGCTCCTATGTCGATGAGGATGCGGACGGCGAGCTTCAGGCCTACTATGCAACCGTCCTCATGACGCTGGCCACGATGGACTACTTCTCCGCAACGACCGATGCGGAACGAGTCGGCGAGTACTGCACGATGTGGGGTTGGTTTGTATCGCCGACTGGCGGTGACCCAAGCCCGACTGAGTTGAATGTCCAAGAGTTTGACTGGGAGGCCGGTGTCGGTGGTTCCGGTGTCGTTGTCACCGATGTGTGGGGCGGCTGGGAAGGTGGCATTGTCATCAACCCCGATTCGGTTGACGACCGGTGTAACGACTGGGTGGATAGCTCTGGGGCCAGCGTGGATGCCCTCGGGATGTTCAACCGCATGCACTACGGCATCGCCTTGGGTCCCCTCAGCACCTACATGACAGCGGAGCTTACCGATACAGATTGGTGGGATCCCGAGACCGATGGCTACTCGTATCACACGATGTACACCGCCATGAATCATCCCAGCGATACAGAAGCGGGCTTCAACTTCATCGCATACGACTTCACCAGCAGCCTGTACGTCGATGCGGATCCGGATGCATGTGCGGAGGTGTTGGATGAAGAGGGTGAAGTTGCTGAAGTTGTATGTGGACAGCCGCTGACCGAGGAACTCGATGACGGTACCTACTACAAGCAGGGCAACTTCAACACCAACGTTGGAACCCGCTACGCATTCGTGCGCGGCAACGCTTGGTGGTACGAGGACTTCCCAAACCTCGACCTCAGCAACATGGGTGCAGGGTTTGACGAGCTCGACTAAAGCCCAGTGAGCTTTCGCTCAATCGAAACCCCCCAGCGCGTCGACGTTGGGGGGTTTTTCGTTGGCGTTTCGGCTAGTCGTCTGACTCTACAAACGGTTCCTCGGGTGCCACACCCTTGCGAAAGCGGGCCGCTAAGATTCCCAAGCCCAACAACAGAACTGGAACGCTGACCAGTTGACTGGTGGACAGTACGCCGAAGTAGTCAGTACCGCGGATCGAATCCCCTCGGAAGGTTTCGATGGTGCCGCGCAGGAAGGGGTAGGTGAGAAGCAGCGATGCGAACACCTGGCCATCAAATCGACGGCCTCGGTGCCACATCCAACTCAGCAGCAGGAAAATGCTGAGCGCACCAAAGCTCTCGAAGGCTTGGGTGGGAAACAACGGAATGTTGTGGACATTCCCAACCCCAACGCCTGGCAGGAAGTTGAACGCCAAGAAAGGAAAGCCATCCACAGCAACCACGGAGCCGCCTTGAAATTGCACGAGCGTGGATGTTTCGACAAGTTCGGTGGGTCGGCCGTGGCAGCAGCCGGCGAAAAAGCATCCGACGCGTCCCAAGCACAGGCCGAGCATGAGTGTGGGTGCTGCGGCGTCGAGGAGTTTCCAGAACGGAATTCGCCTCCAGCGGATGTACGCCGCCCCTGACAGCGCTCCGCCGATGGCCCCCCCGTAGAAAGCAAACCCGCCTTCGTTGAAATTAAAGAAGATCAGTGGGTTGGAAAAGAACAGGCCCGGTTCCGCGAAAACGAAGTGCAGCAGACGGCTTCCAATCAAGCTCATAATGATGATGATTTGGTAAAAGGGAACCAGCGCATCGGGGTCAATTCCAACTTTTTTCGCCCGATTATTGAGGGTGAGAATGGACGCCGTGAACGCCAACATCAACATCAAGCCCCACATGTGCAAGCCGATGCCTTGTTGAAAACGGTAGAAGGTAGGGTACATGGACGCCTCCAAGCGCGGAAAGACCGTCTAACCAAGCGAGCAGATTCGTGAACGATTCCCTGGTTGTCTCTTTGTTGAGTGTAGTCCCAAAAAATAGAGGTGCTCGGTTTATGGGACTGGGTGCTCGACTTCGATTGCCGAGCTTTGCCCACCGGTTTTTGCTGCGATGGTTCATCAAAAAATACAAGGTGGACCTGAGTGAGTCCGAGGGCACCGTTGATGATTTTTCAAGTCTCTCAGAATTTTTTATCCGGCGGCTCAAACCCGGAGTCCGGCCCATTGATGACGCTGAAGCGATTCTCGTGAGCCCGGCAGATGCAAAGGCCCACACCTTCGGTCGCATCGAGAACGGAATGTTTATGCAGGCTGAGGGGCGTCCGGCCTCCGTGGCGACCTTGGTTGGCGAGGAGCATGCCGACCGGTTTGAAGGCGGCGATTACGCCGTGTTGTACCTCGCACCGCCCGATTACCACCGGGTTCACTCTCCCGTGGCCGGCACGCTGCAGGCCCTCGATTATCGCCCGGGTACGCTGTGGCCCGTCTTTCCAGCAGCCTCCCGAAAAGTAGACGAACTGTTCGGCCGTAACGAGCGCTTGGTGTTCCACATGGACACCGATGCTGGACGCGTGGCAACGGTGATGGTGGGTGCGTTTGGGGTTGGTCGGATCGGCAATGAGTTTGACGCGCGGATCACGAACGCCGGGCAGCCGAGCGGAAATCAGCCGATGGATCCCCCCGTTGCGATTGAGCGGGGTGGAGAAATTGGGCGATTTGAGCTGGGCAGCACAGTCATCTTATTGTGCGAACCAAACCGGGTGAAATGGGAGCTTGAAACCGGACAGACAACCAGAGTTGGGCGAAGGATAGCGAAGCTGATCGCATCCGACGAGCGCTGAAAGCCGGCATCAGGCGCTACAATAGGGGCAATCTCCACGGTTGGATGCTGGGCTGGTTCGGGTTCACGGATTAGGGGCATGCTGAAGACCACCCCCGTTTTGCGCCCGAAGAGACCACGAGACCCATGAGCTTGTATACCGACTACCTTGACCAAATCGAGACACGAAAAGGTCAGGGACTGCATCCCAAACCGATTGAAGACGCGGAGATGGTGGAATGCCTGATCGAGCAGATCAGGGATGTTGACCACGAGCATCGAGAGGGGTCACTTCATTTTTTCATCTACAACACACTTCCGGGTACGACGAGTGCAGCGGGAGTGAAAGCGCAGTTCCTGAAGGAAGTCATTCTGGGAACCGAGGAACTGGACGAAATTACCCCTGATTTCGCCTTTGAGATGCTGTCTCACATGAAGGGAGGGCCCTCTGTAGAAGTACTCATTGATTTGGTGCTCTGCGATGACCCGGCCATCGCCGACCAAGCTGCAGCAGTGTTGAAGACGCAAGTGTTTTTGTATGAGGCCGATACCGACCGACTCGAGGCTGCCCATAAAAACGGTCACGCGCGTTCGACGGACATCCTGCATAGTTACGCCAAGGCCGAGTTCTTTACTGAACTGCCTCCCGTCGATGAGGTCATTCAAGTTGTCACCTACGTCACGGCGGTGGGTGATGTCTCTACTGACCTCCTGTCGCCGGGAAGTGACGCGCACTCGCGGTCCGACCGCGAACTTCACGGCCAGTGTTTATTCGAACACAACAAAGAGGCCCAGCAGGTACTCATCGATCTGAAGGCGCAGCATCCGGACAAACGGGTAATGCTGGTAGCAGAGAAAGGAACCATGGGGGTCGGTTCATCGCGAATGTCTGGCGTGAACAACGTAGCCCTGTGGACGGGGATTCAGGCCAGTCCCTATGTTCCGTTCATCAACATTGCCCCCATCGTCGGTGGGACCAACGGGATCTCGCCGATCTTCCTGACGACGGTCGGCGTTACCGGTGGAATCGGCATTGATCTGAAGAACTGGGTCAAAAAGCTGGACGCCAACGGCGAGACCGTCCTGGATGAGGACGGGGAGCCAGAACTGGAACAGGTGTTCTCGATCGACACGGGTACGGTGTTGACCATCAACACCAAAGAGAAAAAGCTCTACAACGAGGATGGCACGCGGGAACTGTGCGACATTACCTCTGCATTGACGCCCCAAAAGCTCGAGTTTATTCGCGCGCAGGGGTCTTATGCGGTTGTGTTTGGAAAGAAACTCCAGACCACTGCGGCCGCCATTCTTGGGGTCGAAATGCCCGCCGTTTACGCGAAATCCAAAGAGATTTCGCATCCAAACCAGGGCCTCACCGCGGTGGAGAAGATCTTCAACAAGAATGCCGTCGGGGTGGCTCCAGGAACGCTGCTTCACGCGGGCTCAGACGTTCGAATCAAGGTCAACATTGTGGGGTCGCAGGACACCACCGGGTTGATGACCTCCCAAGAACTGGAGATGATGGCCGCCACCGTGATCTCGTCGACCGTAGATGGGTCATACCAGTCGGGGTGTCACACAGCGTCCGTGTGGGACCTGAAAGCCCAGCGCAACATTCCAAAACTGATGAGCTTCATGAATAGGTTCGGACTCATCACGGCTCGCGACCCAGAGGGCGAATACCACCCGATGACGGATGTGATCCACAAGGTCCTCAACGACATCACCGTGGATGACTGGGACGTGGTGATCGGCGGTGACTCTCACACGCGCATGTCCAAGGGAGTGGCATTCGGGGCTGACTCTGGCACCGTCGCGCTGGCGCTTGCCACCGGGGAGGCGACCATGCCTATCCCTCAGTCGGTCAAGGTCACCTTCAAGGGCACTCTAAAAGATCACATGGACTTCCGAGACGTTGTCCATGCAACCCAAGCCCAGATGCTGAAGAAGTTCGGCGAGAATGTGTTCCAAGGCAAGGTCATCGAGGTGCACATTGGAACGCTCTTGGCCGATCAAGCCTTCACCTTTACCGACTGGACGGCAGAGATGAAGGCCAAAGCATCGATTTGCATTTCAGAGAGTGAAACCTTGGTTGAATCTCTCGAGATCGCGAAAAGTCGCATCCAGATCATGATCGACAAGGGCATGGACAACGAGCGTCGGCTGCTGCAGGGGCTGGTCGACAAGGCTGAAAAGCGCATCGCGGAGCTTTTATCTGGCGAAAAGCCTGCACTGAGCCCGGATGCCAACGCCAAATATTCAGCGGAGTTTGTGGTGGACCTCGACCAGATCGTGGAGCCCATGATTGCCGACCCAGACGTTCACAACGAGGACGTGTCCAAGCGATACACCCACGATACCATTCGGCCCATTTCGTACTACGGAGGCATCAAGCCAGTTGATCTCGGCTTTGTTGGCTCCTGCATGGTCCACAAGGGCGATATGAAAATCATCTCGCAAATGCTGCGAAACATCGAGCGCCAACACGGAACGGTCGAGTTCAAAGCGCCGCTCGTTGTCGCGCCGCCGACCTACAACATTGTCGATGAACTCAAGGCCGAAGGTGATTGGGCGGTCCTTCAGAAGTACTCGGGATTCGAGTTCGATGATACCGCGCCCAAAAATAACGCGAGGACGCAGTACCAGAACATCATGTATCTCGAGCGGCCTGGGTGCAACCTATGCATGGGCAATCAAGAGAAGGCCGAGAAGGGTGACACCGTCATCGCAACCTCGACTCGTTTGTTCCAAGGACGCGTGGTGGCCGACAGCGCTGAGAAGAAAGGCGAGTCTCTCTTGGCGTCAACCCCCGTTGTGGTGTTGTCGACGATCTTGGGCCGGACACCCAACATCGATGAATACATTGCTGCGGTCGAAGGCATCAAGCTCACCAACTACGCGCCGCCGGTGAGTTGAAGCGCGCACATCGGTTCAGCGACGAGCGAACAGGGCAGGGATGCCCATCGTCATGGCTGGAATGTGAGCCACCAACCAGTACGCAGCTGCGTAAGCGAGGGCTTCCGAGGTGGACGCTCCGAACGCAGGAAGAACCAGTGCGCTGGCGGCTGCTGGCCCCGCGGCCATTGTTGGAGGCAGGACAAAGGAGGCCAGAGAAGCAATGCCCAGCACCATTGAAGAGGCCGCGATTGGGTCCGAGATTGACGCGCCGCTGGCGATGAGGGCTAGGCTAAAGGCAGCCACGACGAGCACGACCTGAACAGCTGCCGCCGCAGTCTGAATCCCAAGGTAGCGTGCATCCCGGACAACCGAGGAGGTTTGCACCACGGTCTGCTTGATGATCTCGATGATGCGGTTGGTATGGGGCTGGTTGTTCTGCCATCGGCGACCCAAGACAGCCATTACGGCCAGCACCCCGCACCCCGCGATTATGCCCCCACCGATCCACCACGAAGCGGTGGACGCATCGCCCACTAAGCTGGCCCATTGAGCGGCACCGAGGCCCATGACGGCGAGCAGAAAGAAGGCGAATATGGCGGCTTCAAGAAAGCTCGTTACGCCGACGGCTGCAGTGCCCACCGGTACGGGCACGTTGCATTCTCGGTCCATAAAGGCAATGGCGGCGACATCTCCTGCACGGGCCGGCAGCGCGAGGTTCATGGCGCCTGCGGCGAGGCCAAGAGAAATGACGGTACGGATTGGGGGCCGAGGCATCGGAAGGGCCAGCCATAGGCGGGTCTCATGCACCAAGAGTGCGCTGGTTTTTACAAACAGTGCCGCTGCCCCCCACCACATCGAACCGCTCTCTAAGACCCGGCCAATTGCGTCGATATCGACGTCTGACAATAGCGCCCAGAGTATCCCTGTGGAGAGAACGATTTGGGCCAGCGTACGCGCCGTCGGCGTCGCTAAAATCTGTCGCATTCGACTTTCAGGCGAAAGTTTCCATCGGCTGCACCTTTACCGTCCACGGCGATGAGGTACGTCTCATCCTTGCTGGTGGCCGACATTGATGCAGTACCGCCGCGTGGGGTTGTGTCGGCTTGGCACTCCCCAACGCGATGAGCGTGCTTGGCTTTGGGACACTCTAAGTCTTTGTCATTCCAGCGCATCGCAAACACGTCCAAGTCGCCGCAGTCGCTGGTGAGCTTGGCGCGTGCAGTGTGGCCTGCCGGGACGCGTACGCGGTACACCATCTCGGGTCCGCTGTGGCCGCCTGGGGGTGTGATGGCATAGCAACGTGCACTGCGGTAGAAATCGTCATCGAAACTGGACCGGCCCATCCGGTTGTTGCCCTCAACTTCATCCCCGCACTTGAGTTCGCGGGTGATGCATTTCTTTGGTTTGCGACTGGAGTACATGGGAGAGCACTCCATGTCGACTGGGGCCCACTCTTCGTTGAACTTTTCGAGAATGGGTACAAAGCGAGCGGCAACTGGCGCGACGGTATCGCACCCCATGAAGGTAAGCAGCAGTAGCCAGCGAGTCATGAACCAGAAATCCCCGACACCATTCTAAACATCGCGCGATTGACCGCAACCCCGTCGGAATTGAATCCGCCACACAGGGTTCTCTCATCAGTGGTACCCACGCGCGTCATCACAGCCGCAGCATCCAAGGCAAATGCGCGAATGCGGGCATTGGACCCCGCCACACCCGGAGAGGCACCCTTGAGGCCATCTACCCTCAGCGGTCGATCCGTCTTGATTCGCGGCGGATCACACGCGTTCATGCATCATTCCTGATGCGATGGGTGGTCGACAGAGCGCCATGCACCAAGGCCACCTTCGACCACCCATGTGTCATCGAGGCCTCGGTGCCGCAGGAAGCGAACAACTTGCTCGGCATCTCCCTGTCGCTCGGCAACGACGGCCACGCGAACATCAGCCGGAACCTCTGCGATGCCGATTCCAATGTCTGTGAGCGGTATGTGGAGCGCACCATGAATTGTTGCATTGGGAGCGACATCAAGGATGCAGCCGGTGTGGCGCAGGTGGGCAGCCTGCTGGGCGGAGATGGTCAGCGGGCCGGGGTTGAAGTC
>Ga0160422_10000655_pt1 | contig 21112 bp, 14 predicted proteins | sample Fk160mmetaG_FD_108192 | JGI IMG/M metagenome (GOLD analysis project Ga0160422, IMG submission 108192) | Marine microbial communities from the Central Pacific Ocean - Fk160115 60m metaG | ecosystem: Environmental > Aquatic > Marine > Oceanic > Photic zone | place: The Central Pacific Ocean...
CTTTGGCGCCAAGCTTAGCCAGGGGCACTCCAATAGCCTTGCTTACGAAGGGGATGGTACGAGATGCTCGGGGATTAACCTCGATCACGAAAAGATCACCATCCTTGATCGCAAACTGGATATTCATAAGCCCAACCACCTTAAGGGCATCAGCCAGAGCATGAGAGGCCTTTCGCACTACTTCTATGACCTCTTCGGGCAAGTCGTGCGGGGGAAGAACCATAGCGGCATCACCACTGTGAACGCCGGCAAACTCAATATGCTGGAGCATGCCTCCCACCACGGTGGTCTCTCCATCCGAGATGCAGTCCACGTCCAGTTCGATTGCCTCCTCCAGAAACTTGTCCAAGAGAACGGGCTTGCCGGGAGCCACCGCGAAAGCTTCCTTGACCACTCCTTCGAGTTCCTTTTCGTCGTATACGATGAACATCCCTCTTCCGCCCAGCACAAAGGAAGGCCGCAAGAGAATAGGATACCCGATTCGCGCTGCGGCCGCCTTGGCATCCTCCGGTAAAAGAGCGGTTTCGTTCTGGGGTTGCTTGAGGCCAAGTTCATCGAGGATCCGTTTGAATTTCTCGCGATCCTCAGCCAAGTCAATACTCTCTGGTGAAGTCCCTATGACGTTGACGCCGGCCTCCTGAAGACCGGTCGCTAGGTTAAGGGGCGTTTGTCCCCCGTACTGGACGATTGCTCCATCACATTTTTCCTGGTGATAAACTTCCAACACGTCTTCGAGGGTCAGTGGTTCGAAGTAGAGGCGATCCGAAACGTCGTAATCCGTTGACACGGTTTCGGGGTTGGAGTTGATCATGACCGTCTCGTAACCAATTTCACGCAGAGCGAAGGAGGCATGGACGCAGCAGTAGTCGAATTCTATTCCTTGGCCGATTCGATTGGGTCCACCGCCGAGAATCATGATCTTTCGCTTGTCGGAACTGGAAATCTCATTCTCGTCTCCGTAAGAAGAGTAAAAGTATGGCGTATAGGCCTCGAATTCAGCGGCGCAGGTATCCACGAGGCGGAAGGTAGTCAAAACCCCGGCTTCCACCCTCGCCTTGCGGACTTCAGAGGGATCACAGGACCAGAAGTCGCCCAACTGGCGATCTGAAAACCCATATTCCTTCGCCCTTCGAAAGCTTTCCGTATCCATGTCCTTCAGAGAAAGCGCCGCCAATTCCTTCCCCAAAAGGAAAATCTGGTTAAGTTGCTCGACGAACCAGCGATCGATTCCCGACTGGGTACAAATTTGCTCCGGCGTCATACCTATTTCAAACGCCTTGAAAATAAACTGTGGCCGTTCCGCAGAAGGCCTTTTGACTCCTGCCCGAACCATGGAAGAATCAAGTTCCTGCCCCGTCAACTTGCCTGCATCAAAGCCCTTAAGGCCAATTTCCAGAGATCGCATGGCCTTCTGGAAGGACTCCTTGAAGGTACGACCGATGGCCATAGCCTCGCCCACCGACTTCATGGCGGAGGTCAGGGTCGAATCGGTCTCGGGGAATTTCTCGAAGGTAAAGCGGGGAACCTTGGTTACGACATAGTCGATCGAGGGCTCGAAGCAGGCTGGGGTTTCCTTGGTAACGTCGTTCTGCAGCTCATCCAAGGAATAGCCGACGGCAAGTTTGGCGGCGAACTTGGCGATGGGAAAACCCGTTGCCTTTGACGCGAGGGCCGAACTGCGCGACACCCGGGGGTTCATCTCAATCACAACCATGCGTCCATTCTCAGGGCTGGTTGCAAACTGGATGTTGCTCCCTCCGGTCTCGACGCCAATTTCCCGGATGCAGGCGAAGGAAGCGTCCCTCATGAGCTGGTATTCCTTGTCCGAAAGGGTCATGGCCGGAGCAATCGTAATGGAATCCCCCGTGTGCACGCCCATGGGATCGAAATTTTCGATCGAACAAATGACCACGCACTGGTCCTTGTAATCGCGCATCACCTCCATCTCGTACTCTTTCCACCCCAGCAGGCACTCTTCCATCAGAACCTGACCGATAGGGGATGCATCCAAGCCCTGGCGAAGCATCTGGTCGAATTCCTCACGGTTGTAGGCAATGCCTCCACCGGTTCCCCCCAAAGTGTAAGCCGGACGCAAAATAATGGGGAAATCCCCCAAATCAGGCAGCTTGTCCCTAGCCTCCTCAAGCGAATGCACGGAGAAGGAAAGAGCTACGTCCAAGCCGATCTCCACCATGGCCTGCTTGAACAATTCCCTGTCTTCGCCCTTCTTGATCGCATCCGGCTTGGCTCCGATCATCTCGATATCATGATCATCCAGGATACCCGCGGAAAATAGGTCCAAGGAAAGATTGAGTCCAGTTTGACCGCCCAAAGTGGGAAGTAGGGCATCCGGCTTTTCACGCTCGATGATCTTGGTCACGCTCTCAACGGTCAGGGGCTCCACGTAGGTGGCGTCGGCGAACTCGGGATCGGTCATGATGGTGGCCGGGTTGCTGTTGACCAGCGAAACCCGATACCCCTCCTCGCGCAGGGCTTTGCAAGCCTGAGCCCCGCTATAATCGAATTCGCAGGCTTGACCGATTATGATAGGGCCGGATCCTATGATCAGGATGTGTTCGATGTCGTTTCTTCTAGGCATGCAAAGGTTATGATGATGGTCTGGATCAGGAGAAAGAAAACTCCTGCGTGAGACTTTAAAAGTTGTTTGAACGATTTAATCAAATCCAAAGAGGAAAAATGACGAATCCAAAGAAGCGAAGATAAGGTGAATCGCAACACAAAGCCATTTTCATCTCATTTCCGCAAGCCGATCGATTCTCGTTCACAAAAGGGGAGGCACGGCCTCCCCTCCGGCCGCCTCTGAAATCGCATCCTTGATCTCATCGGAGCCGGAAACCAACTGAATGGTCTTTCCTATGGTATGAGCATTATGCAGAGCCTCCATGACACAGTCGGCCAAGTCCTCCCTTGATAGAGTTCCTCGTCCTCCGAGGTCTTCAGCCGCCCGAATCAAACCGGTCCCGGGCTCATCGAGCAGGGTACCGGGGGCAAGTATGGTATAGTCGAGCCCCGAGGAGCGAAGATGCTCGTCCGCAACCCCCTTGGCCCGCAGGTAATGACGAATGCGCTCGGATTGGCTTTTCGGGTCCGCGCCGATGGCGCTGATCATGACGAACCGCCGCAGACCTACACGCTTGCAGTCATCGATCAGTCGGATGGCGGAATCCTGATCTACCTCAATGGTTTTCTCAGGCCCGGTGTGGCTCCCTGAGCCGGCGCTGAAGACCACGGCATCCAAACCGGGAAGAAAATCAGCCAAGCCACCCTCCAGATCCCCCGTTACTGAAGGCACTCCCAAGGCCGTGAACTTCATTTGCTGACGCTCGTCTCTGATCAGGGCCAACGGGGAGAACCAAGATGACTTCCACATCTTTCCGCTCAGGAGTGTCCCTACCTTTCCATTCGCCCCTACGATTAGTACCTTCACTCAGACATCGCTAAACCCACCTGAAGGAGTTGGCAAGTAATCGATGGCGAGAATTTGTTCGTCCTTGACTTGGGAACCTTGTATGGATGGCTGGATTTGAAACCCAAATGACTGAGCAGGTAAGAACGAGAATCGCGCCTTCGCCTACCGGGGCGCCCCATGTTGGAACCGCCTACATGGCGCTTTTCAACCTTGCTTTTGCCCGCAGGCACCAGGGCAAGATGGTCCTGCGCATAGAGGACACCGACCGAGCTCGCTCCACACCCGGATCCGAGCAGGCCATACTCGACGCACTCTCTTGGCTGGGAATCGAATGGGACGAGGGACCGGACTGCGGTGGAGACTACGGACCCTACCGCCAAAGCGAGCGACTGGAGCTCCACCAAGCGGAAATCGACAGGCTCCTTGAGCAAGGGGACGCCTACCGCTGCTTTTGCTCACCCGAGAGGCTCGATGAGCTCAGGAAGGAGCAAATGGCGAGAAAGGAAACGCCCCGCTACGACGGGCGCTGCCTGGCTTTGCCCCCTGAGGAATCCAAGCAAAGGGCGGAAAAAGGGGAGCCCTTCGTTGTGAGAATGAAGATTCCCAGTGAAGGGGAGTGCCGGTTCATGGACGAATTGCGTGGGGAAGTCGTGATCGACTGGAGCCAGGTGGACCATCAGGTTATCCGCAAGTCGGATGGCTATCCCACCTATCACCTAGCCAACGTGGTGGACGACCACCATATGCGGATCAGCCACGTGATCCGCGGGGAGGAGTGGATCAACTCCGTCCCCAAGCACTTGCTCCTCTATAAGCTCCTCGGTTGGAATCCTCCCGCCTTCGCCCATTTGCCGCTTTTGCGCAACCCCGACAAGTCCAAGCTTTCCAAGCGCCGCAACCCAACTGGAATCTTTTACTATCGCGACGCCGGTTTTCTTCCCGAGGCCATGATCAATTACCTTGGCATGATGGGATATACCCTGCCCGACCAGCGAGAAGTCTTTTCACTCGGCGATCTCAGCGAGACTTTCGACCTCAAGAGAATCAGCTTGGGCGGACCGGTTTTCGACCTCGATAAACTCAGGTGGCTCAACGGACGCTACCTTAGGGAAAAGCTAAGCGAGGAGGAGGTCATTGACCGTCTCTTGACCTGGAAGGCCGGCAAGGGCTTTCTCGAGCGCGTCCTGCCCCTCGCGCTGAAGAGGCTTGAAACCTTGTCGGATTTCTTTCCCTTGGCCCAGTTCCTCCTTGCCGACAAGCTTGAGTATACCGTGACTGAACTGACAGGGAAGCTTGACCCCGGCGAGGCGGCGCGATTGCTCAAGATCGCGGAATGGGAGCTTGAAAAGACGGCGGAGTGGAATCGTGACGAGCTATCTTCTCTTTTCCAGAGAATTGCGCAAACGGAGGAAATGAAACTCAAGGAACTACTGCCTCTTTTCTTCGTCGCGATAACCGGGAGTACGGTATCCCTTCCTCTTTTCGACGGCATGTCCCTGCTCGGTCCCGATTTGAGCCGAACCCGCATTCGTCTGGCACTTGAAAAACTGGCTGATGCGGGCAATGGACTAAGCAAAAAGGGTCTGAAGTCCCTTGAGAAGGAATATCGCAAAGCTTACGGGGACCGAATCGACTGATCATTCTGCTCACGAATCAATCTGCCATGACGGAAGAAGACCAAAACGAGAAACCCCTCGATTTCATTCGAACCAAAGTAAAGGAGGACCAGGAATCGGGAAAGAACGAGAGCCGCGTCCATACGCGGTTCCCCCCGGAGCCAAACGGCTATCTCCACCTCGGGCACGCCAAGAGCATCTGTCTGAATTTCGGCATTGCCAAGGAATTCGGCGGACTATGCAACCTGCGTCTGGACGATACCAATCCGGTAGCGGAGAAGACCGAATACGCCGAGGCCATCAAGGAGGACGTCAAGTGGCTTGGATTCGACTGGGAGGACCGGTTCTTTCATGCCTCGGACTATTTCGGGCAATTATTCGACTGGGCCATCAAGCTCATTCGGGACGGCAAGGCCTTCGTCTGCGACTTGAGTTTTGAGGAAATGCGAGAACTCCGGGGCAACCTGACGGAACCCGGCAAGGAAAGCCCCTTTAGGGAACGTTCGGTAGAGGAAAACCTTGAGCTGTTCGAGAAAATGAAAGCCGGTGAATTTCCCGAGGGTTCGAAAACCCTGCGGGCCAAGATCGACATGTCCTCCCCCAACATCAACCTGCGTGACCCGGTCATATACCGCATCCTCCACCAGGAGCATCCCAAAACCGGGGACGAGTGGAAAATTTATCCTTCCTACGACTTTGCGCACGGCCAATCAGACTCCATCGAGGGCATCACCCATTCCCTGTGCACCCTGGAGTTCGAGCACCACCGCCCCTTATACGACTGGTTCTGCGAAAACCTTGGCATCCACCACCCCCAGCAGATCGAGTTCGCCCGCCTTAACATGACCTACGTCGTGATGAGCAAGCGCAAGATGCTCCGTCTGGTCGAGGAAGGATACGTCGATGACTGGGACGACCCCAGAATGGCCACGCTGCAGGGAATGAGAAGGCGAGGATTCACCCCCGAGTCGATCCGCGAGTTTGCCGAGCGGGTCGGTTTGGCCAAGAGGGAGAACATGATCGAGGTGGAACTGCTCGAGCATTGCCTGCGGGCGGACCTTAACAAGCGGGCCCCCCGCAGGCTTGGCGTCCTCCGGCCCCTTAAGGTGGTGATCGAGAACTACCCTGAAGGCAAGAGCGAAGGGCTTGAAGCGGTCAACAACCCCGAGAATCCTGACGAAGGAACCCGGCAGGTTTCTTTTTCCCGGGAAATCTTCATCGACCGAAACGACTTCATGGAGGATCCGCCCAAGAAATATTTCCGGCTCGCCCCGGGGGCGGAAGTTCGGCTCAAGTATGCCTATTACGTGACCTGCAGGGAAGTAATCAAGGATGAGGATGGAGAAGTATGCGAACTGGTTTGCTCCTACGACCCCGAGAGCCGTGGAGGAGACTCGCCCGATGGAAGAAAAGTCAGGGGCACGATCCAATGGGTGGATGCGGCAAGCGCCGTGCAAGCCGAGGTTCGCCTCTACGATCGTCTCTTCTCGTGCCCCACCCCCGAACAAGCCGAGGACGGAAGCGACTTCACCGACCACCTCAATCCGGATTCACTCATCAAAATCAAGGACGCCCTAGTCGAGCAGTCTGCATCCCTCCTTTCACCAGGCGAACCTTTCCAACTCGAACGCATCGGATATTTCTGCGCCGATCCCGACTCAACCACCGAGAACCGGGTCATTCTCAACCGGAGCGTAGCCCTTCGGGACAGTTGGGCCAAGACAAGCAAATAGCCCTCGAAAAGGCCCGGCTCAGTGATCGGATTCGTGCTTGCCATGCGTTCATCATTTGCGATCATTAACCAAGCTACCCTTGTTCCTAAAATCATAAACCAGCCTAATTAAATCATGAGTAGTCAAGAGTCAGAGCCTGATATGAAATTATTTTGGGGGTGCTTCATCGCCCTCATTGCCACCGCCTTCGGTTTTATCGTCCGGGCCCAGGTAATCGGTGAATGGGGTGCCGAGTTCAACCTCTCCAAGACCCAACAAGGTGAAATCTTTGGAGTAGGCCTATGGCCTTTTGCCATCAGTATCGTGATCTTCAGCCTGATTATCGATAAGATCGGCTACAAGATAGCAATGATCTTCGGTTTCGCCTGCCACGTCATTTCTTTTATCATGACCTATACGGCGACTGGCTATGATTCCCTCTACTGGGCGACTTTCATCGTTGCTTTGGGCAATGGTACCGTAGAAGCCTACATCAACCCAGTTGCCGCTACCATGTTCAATAAGGACAAAACCAAGTGGCTCAACATCCTTCATGCCGGATGGCCAGGGGGGTTGGTACTCGGAGGTTTGCTTGCCTTTGCCATGGGTGATGCATCATGGCAACTGAAGGTAGGGCTGATTCTCATTCCAACCGTGATTTACTTCTTCATGCTTATGCCCTGCAAGTTCCCCGAAAACGAACGTGTAGCGGCGGGAGTTTCCTATCGTGAAATGCTCAAGGAAATTGGTGCGCTGGGTTTCCTTATTATTGCCGGCCTGATCGTGTGGGAGCTTGGGCGAGCTGGCGTAGTATCGGAAAATGGATGGAGTGATAACCTTAAGTACGGCATTTTGGCCGCCGTTACCATAGGCTCCTTTATTTATCTCAAATCCCTCGGCAGGCCCATGTTCGTCTTCCTGCTTCTCGTCATGATTCCCTTGGCCACGACCGAGCTTGGTACGGATAGCTGGATTACGCCCCTTATGGAAAAAGTCATGGGCGACAACGGAGCCCTCGTACTAATCTATACCTCCGCCATCATGGCTCTGCTTCGCTTCTATGCAGGACCCATCGTCCACAAGCTTTCCCCGCTTGGTCTTCTTGCCCTCAGTAGCGCCATCGCCTGCATCGGCTTGGTAGCCCTCTCGGGTGCTAGCGGAGCAACTATGATATTCGTCGCCGCAACTCTTTACGCTTTGGGTAAGACCTTTTTCTGGCCCACCATGCTGGGCGTGGTCTCCGAGCAATTCCCCAAGGGTGGTGCCCTTTCCCTTAATGCAATGGGGGGAGTCGGAATGCTTGGAGTAGGAGTAGTCGGAGCCCAGTTCCTAGGCCTTTTCCAAGACCAGACGGTGGAAAAGAAACTGCTTGCCGAACAACCCGCTATCCATGCAAAGATCATCGATGACAAGGAGGGAGTCTTCGGAGCCTACAAGGCTGTCAGCCCAGATAAGGCTAAGGAACTTAATGCAGAAGAATCAGCGGCTCTAGAAGCCATCGAAAAGGCTGCTCCCCAAGAAACCCTTAAGACAACGGCCATATTCCCCGCCATCATGCTTGCCGCCTATCTCGGTCTCATTTTCTACTTCAGGGGAAAAGGTGGCTACAAACCCGTCGAGCTCTAACTTCATCATTCGATCTTAAAAATATACCCCTAAGACAAAAGATCCATATCCCTTGGGGTATGGATCTTTTGTTGAAGGGATTCCGCTACAACCAACAACCCCAACTCCTGCATCATCTACCATGGCTAAGAAAAAACCCCTTCGCATAGGACTTATCGGGTATGGCTTCATGGGCCGAACCCACTCCAACGCCTTCCGCAAAGTCCCGAACTTCTTCGACTTGAAGTACGAACCCCAACTGGCAGCAGTCTGCGCCCGCAACAAGGACCGAGCCGAAGCCTTCGCAAGCCAGTGGGGTTATGAGTCGGTGGAAACCAACTGGAAGAAGTTGATTGACCGCGACGACATCGACGTCATTGACATCGCCGCCCCCAACAACGTCCACCACGATATAGCGATTGCCGCCGCTGAGGCCGGCAAGGCCATTCTCTGCGAAAAACCCCTTGCCTTGAACTGCAAGGAGGGCGAAGCCATGGTCAAGGCGGTCGAGAAGGCTGGCGTGGCCAACATGGTCTGGTATAATTATCGCCGGATTCCCGCGGTAACCCTAGCCAAGGAAATGATCGACGAGGGACGACTCGGCAAAATCTACCATTACCGGGCCAACTTCCTCCAGGATTGGACCATCAATACCGACTTGCCTCAAGGTGGCGAGGGGCTCTGGAGACTCGATGCCAAGGTAGCTGGCAGCGGAGTGACGGGAGACTTGCTCGCCCACTGCATAGACACCGCAATCTGGCTGAACGGCCCGATTGTGGAGGTAAGCGCCATGACCGAGACTTTCGTCAAGGAACGCGTTCACACCAAGACGGGCAAGAAGCAGAAGGTCACCATCGACGACGCCTGCGCCTTCCTCGCAAAGTTCGCCAACGGTTCCCTGGCAATATTCGAGTCCACCCGCTACGCGCGCGGTCACAAGGCTCTCTATACCTTCGAGATCAACGGTGCGGACGGGTCCTTTTTCTGGGATCTGCACGACCTCCATCGCCTCGAGTACTTCGAGTACGACAAGGAAGACCCCAAGACGCGTGGCTGGCGCTCGATTCACGTATCCGATAATGGCGGCGAGCACCCCTACATGGACAAATGGTGGGTTCCGGGACTGAACATTGGTTACGAACACAGCTTCATCAACCAGTTCGCGGACTTCGTTGAAGGCTATGGGTCACGGAAGAAACGTCCCCTCCGCCCGGACTTCCGGGATGCCCTGGAAACCCAGTACATATGCGAGGCCGTCCTCGACTCCGGCAAGACCGGTCGCTGGAAGAAGGTCGGCAAGATCAGGGCTTAGGCTTCGTACTGCCATCCATTAGGAAAAGGGCCGTTCGCGACCCTTTTCCGTTTTCGGGAAAAGAAAGGAAACCAATCTCTTTATTCTTGCCCTTTGCAAGTTTTCGAAAAGAGGTTGTATTCATGAAAACATACCTTTTGTCCCTTCCTCTTTTCTGCATGCTCATTCAACTCGCCCAAGCAGGGGACTGGCCTGAGTGGAGAGGCAACGACCGCGACGATCTTTCCCAGGAAACCGGGCTCCTGCAAACATGGCCTGAGGGAGGACCGAAGAAAATCTGGACGTCCAAGGAAGGCGGACTCGGCTATGCCGGCTTCTCCATCGTCGACGACACGCTCTACACCCTCGGCGCATTCGGCAAGGAAGAGAGACTCCTCGCCTTCAACGCTTCATCGGGCAAAAAGCTCTGGGAACTTTCCATCGGTGAACTTTTGACCAATGGTTGGGGAGACGGCCCCCGCATGACGCCAACCGTCTCCGGCGGAATGGTCTATGCCCTCGGAGGAAAGGGCAAACTGGTTTGCGCGGATTCCAAGACCGGAAAACAGAAGTGGAGCAGCCATTTGGTCAAGGATCTAGGAGGCAAGGTTCCCGGCTGGGGCTATACGGAATCCGTCCTTGTCGATGAGGGGCGCGTTGTCTGCACCCCCGGTGGCGCCCAAGGCGCATTGGCGGCCCTTGACGCCAAGACCGGGAAAGTACTCTGGAGAAGCAAAGAGTTTACGGATGGGGCGCAGTACTCGTCTCCCATTCTCATTGAACACGGAGGCGAACGCCAATACGTCCAGCTTGTCATGAAGAACCTCGTAGGAATCAATGCCAAGACTGGGAAACTTTCATGGAAATCCGAATGGCCCGGACGGGTGGCAGTCATCCCGACCCCCATCTACTCGGATAATCACGTTTTCATCAGCTCCGGCTATGGAGTCGGCTGCAAGCTGGTCCGGCTCGGAGCAAACGAGCCTAAGGACGTCTACGAAAACAAGGTGATGAAGAATCACCACGGCGGAGTGATCAAGCTGGGCAACCATCTCTACGGCTATTCGGATGGCCCCGGCTGGATTTGCCAAGACTTCAAGAGCGGCGAAATGGTCTGGAACGAGAAGAAGGCACTGGGCAAGGGAGCCATCGCCTATGCCGACAACCGCTTCTACTGTCTGGGAGAAGGCGACGGGCGGGTCATCCTCATCGAGGCATCCCCCAAGGGCTGGAAGGCCCACGGCGAGTTCACCATTACACCTCAAACCAAGCAGAGAAACCCCAAGGGCAAAGTCTGGACCCACCCCGTCATTTCAAACGGAAAGCTCTACCTCAGGGACCAGGAGCTTATCTTCTGCTTCGACGTCAAGGCCTAACCCCTGCCCTACTCCAGGCCGAGTACGCTTTTCCCCTCCTCAGAGATCATCCGAGGGTTCCATGGGGGATCCCAAACGATGTCGACGGTCGCCTCCGACACTCCTTCGAGGGCGGCAATGCGGGTTTTTGCGTCATCCGCAATGACCGGGCCCATTCCGCACCCTTGGGCGGTCAGGGTCATCTTGACCGCAACCGACCTGCCCGAGTCATCGTCTCCCGATATGGAAAGGTCGTAAACAAGCCCCAAGTCCACTATATTGATGGGTATCTCGGGGTCGTAGCATCCTTTTAGGGCGTCCCAAACGAGATCTTCGCTGAAGGGACCACTCTTTTTGTCGGCATGCTCCTGCTTTTCGGAAAGAACCTCCTGCTTGGTTTCATCACCGAGAGCATCCAGTTCGCTCTCTCCCACCCGATACAAGCCGTTCAGGTCACGAATGGTAACGGAACCACCTAGCGACTGAGCGATGGAAAAAGTGGCCCCTTCCGCAAGGGTGACTTCATCCCCGGAGGGGATCAACGTTGCGAGGCAGTCTTTCTTGAGGGTTACTTCCTTGTTCATGTCTTAGGTAATTGAAATGTTAGAAACCAAAGGAGCCCGAGTACCAAGGCAAGAGAGCATAGGCATGCCTCGGATCATTCAGGCCTCTCAGCCTGCCGAAGACTTTATCAAAACTTCGTAAAAGTCCATCGAAACCAGGACCCGAAGAACCAAGAGGAAGGCTTCCTTTCGGGGGATCCATCCCAAACGCCTTCGAAAATACCTCCAAGGAAGTCTCGACCCGGGGATATTCAACCACCTCATAACTTTTCAGGTCGGCCGAGCGGGCAGCGTGCTCAATGGCATTCACCAAACCCCCGAATTCATCGATCAAACCGTTTTGCCGGGCATCCTCCCCAAGCCAGACCCGGCCCCGGGCAATTTTCTCGATTTCCGAGACTTCCTTCAGGCGACTCTTTGCAACCAACTCGAGAAAACGTTCGTAGATACCGGCGACGTAATCGCCAATAACCTCTATTTCCTCTTCCGTCTTGGGGCGTGATACACTCATGACGTCGGATGAATCATGCGTCTTGACGACGTCCCAGTAGACACCGAATCGAGAGCCCAGTTCCTTGAGATTGGGAAGAAGCCCAAAAACGCCAATTGATCCGGTAATCGTTTGCTCTCCGGCAAAAATCCTGTCGCTCTCGGTTGAGATCCAGTAACCACCCGAAGCGGCAACCGAACCCATGGAGACAACCACCGGAAGGCCATCTTTCCTCGCTCTCCTGATTTCCGAGAGGATGACATCCGATCCACTGACGCTGCCCCCCGGGCTATTCACGCGCAGGACAAGGGCCTTGAAATCGGAGTCGTTCCTGATCTCCCGTACGCGGGCTGCAATTTCATTCCCACCGGCGGAAAGGCCATCGTCGATTCTTCCATCGACGATCGCTCCCTCGACATAGACTACCGCAACCTTTTTATCCGAGGAGAATGCCTTTTCCGCACGCGGATCCGAAGCGGATCGATCAACGTATTTCAGAAGGGAGACCCGAGAAAATTCCTTGCTGTCCTTGTTGATTCGCCCACGCTCGGCCAGGATATCCATCAGTCGGTCGTAGGGAGAGACGAAGTCAACCAACCCTCGCTCGAGGGCTTGAGCGGAATCGAGAAAGAAATCCCGAGACAAGCTTCCATTCAAGTCCTCGATGGATGCCGACAGGGAACGATTTGCCACGATGGAACCGAGGAAATGTTTCCACCGCAAATCAATAACCCTCTTGATCTGTTCCCGATTTCCCTCACTAAAACCCGTCGAGGTAAGTGGCTCGACCGCTCCCTTGTATTCGCCCGTCTTCACGACCTGCATCCCCACCCCATATTTCTCCAAGGTCTCGCCGATGAAGAAATCCTCACTGGCCAATCCATTCAGGAGAAGAGTTCCGGATGGGTCCATATGAAGTTCGTCGCAAACCGAATAGACGAGGTAGTCAAGCTGGCTTGGAGAATGGCAAAAGCCAATGACCGCCTTTCCACTTTCCTTAAAGAACTTCAGAGCGTCAATCAGTTCCAGAATCGTCTGATACCCACACCCGTAACCGGATGGAGCAAAACTCCCCTCGATGAAGACTCCTTTGATTTTTTCGTCCCCGGAGGCCTTGTCCAAGGCGCGGATCACCTCAAGCAGGTGAAACTGAGGAGGCTGCCCCTGATTGGTAAGGGCTTGGCGGGTCAAATCGTCGAGACGAAACCCATTGGGCCGCTCGGTGAGGTTCATGCTCAAGTTCAGGACGAGAAAGGAATCCTTTTCCACCCTCACCTCTTTTTCGCTCAGCAAGGCCGAGATGACAGCTCCTAGGACCATAAAGGCAAGAAGTGCGAAGACGACGGTGGATACGGTACTTACCGCCAGGCTCTTGAGGACTTCTTTGAAAAAGGGTTTCATGGTCTGCCATTCTAAGGCATAATTGTTTTTCAACAAGGGTGAAGAAAAACTTTGCCTAGTTTGCAAAAGATCGCAAGTTAGCGGTTTCATGGAAACCGAAGAGGCTACGGTCGGACGAAAGGCATTAAGCATCAACCTCGATGCATCGAAGTACGGCACTTTTGCCGAAATAGGAGCAGGTCAGGAAGTCGCCCGCCATTTTTTCCAGGCCGGAGGAGCCGCCGGCACGGTAGCCAAGACCATTTCGGCCTACGACATGAAGTTCAGCGACGCCATTTACGGTGACGCGGGCCGCTACGTATCACGCCAAAGACTGGTTCAGATGATGGCTCACGAATACGAGTTGCTCGAGCAAAGGTTGTCGGAAAACCGAGGCTCCGAAACCTACTTCTTTGCCTTCGCCAACACTGTTTCAGCCCTCAATTACCAAAAAAACAACGAATGCCATGGATGGATGGGAATCCGCTTCCAGCGTCATCCTCAGTCCGAACCTCATGACGTCATTCTCCACGTGCGTATGCTCGACCTGGACAACAAGCTCCAGCAGGAAGCGATCGGAATCCTCGGCGTCAACCTGGTCTTCGGGGCATTCAACCACAGCCAAAACCCCGACGAGTTCATCTCCAGCCTAGCCGACGACATCGGCATAGACCGTATCGAGGTCGACATGATGGAGTTCAACGGACCCGAATTCGAGTCCCTCGACAACCGCATCCTTTGCCTCAAACTTGCCGAGATCGGTCTAGCCAACTCCATCATGTTCGACGAGTCCGGCCACGTCGTCCAGTCGGCGGACAAGCTCTACAAGAAAGCTTGCCTCATCGAAAGAGGAAGTTTCCGCCCCCTGACCAAAGTGAACCTGGACATGCTGGAAAAGGCCCGGATCCAGTTTGCCGCCCGGGAGGACGTCGAGGAAGGGGAAATCGAGGCCTTCATGGAGCTTACCCTTGGCAAGCTCCAAACCGAAGGCGAGGTGGATCATGAGGACTTCATCTCGAGGATTGAGGTCATCAACGCATGTGGGTACGGGGTCCTCGTGACCAATTATTTCGAGTACTACAAACTCTCCTCCTATTTACGCCGCTACGTACGCAAGCCGATTGGCCTCGTCATGGGCCTGAACAACTTGGCCGACATCTTCAAGGAACATTACTATTCACGCATGGAGGGAGGGATTCTGGAGGCTTTCGGCATTCTCTTCAAAGACAACGTCAGAATCTACGCCTACCCCATCGAGAAGGAAAACTTCGAGAGGTACGGCCAACAGGTAGGAATCGGCGACAACGTCGAGGTGGAAGTCGCCGAGGAAGATCTCGTTACGATCGAAAACCTGCTTGTGGCGGACAACCTAAGGAACCTGTACAAGTATATCCGTGAAAACGGGTTCCTCGAGACCATTGAGGACTGCGACAGGCGAAACATGAAATTGTTCTCTCGCGACGTATACGAACAAGTAAAGACCCGCAAGGAGGGCTGGCAGGAATGCCTTCCTGACTGTGTTGCCGATATGATTGAGAATCAGGCTTTGTGGAAGGATTAGACACTAGACTGTCCTCACTTATTTGAAGCGAGTTCTCAAAAACTAAAATCAGCGTAAATCATCCGGTGATCGGAAGCGAGGGCCGATTCCGGACCATCGAAAATCTTGGCCGAGTTCGGCACGAGCTTTTCGATAAGAGATGGAGTGGAAAGGATATAGTCGAACCTGGAATAGGCATCTGCCTTGGCCCAATGATGAGTCCACCTTTGCCCCCGGGAATCTTCGCAGGGAACGAATTTGGTCAATGGGGTATCGTTGACCTGTAGAAACCTTCGCAGCGCCGGAGAATTCCTGTGGTCATTGAAATCACCTACGACCAGGTAGAAAGGCTTGCCTGCAGGTGGACTGGCCTTTCTCAGGTAGTCCCGGATGGTTCGGGCTTCCTTTTCCCGGCGAATGCCGGCACCGGGATCTTCCTTCCTCTCGGTCCATTTGCTTTTCAAGTGAAGATTGAAAAGCTTCCATTTCGTCCCCTTGGTCTGAAACTCAACTTCCATCAAGCCTCGATCAGGGCTTTTGCGGCCACCGAAATAGACGAAATCCAAGTCATGTTCAAGCCGGACGGATGAAAAGGGAAGCTTCGAAAGCAAGGCCAGATGGCGCTCTTCCTCGTCATCCGCAGCCGGCATCCACAAGGCATATGGGTAAACCGGTCCACTGGTAACGTTCAGGTCCATCCAAAGCTCGTTGAGGAAAGGACGCTCTCCTATTTCCTGAAGAGCCAGGACATCCGCATCAACAGCCTTTATGATAGCCCGCAAAGCCCTCTTTTCCTTTTCAGGCTTAGGGTATTGCTTCTTCCATTCCCCCTCTACCAAGCGGTCCATAATGAGGTAGTTCTGCAGGTTGATGGAAGCAACCCGGATGGTTTCGCCAGAAAGACAGAAAGTCAGGGAAACGCCGGCAAGAGCCGAAATCACCCTTGAGAATAGCCTAACCCCGACCACGAATGATCTTTACGTTCAAACGTTTGTTCTTGGGAATAATCAAACGATCCGAATCAACCTTTCCCTCGCCATAGCTTTCGATGGCCTTCATCGCTTCTTCCGTGCGGTAGGAAAGATAGATACTTTGGAAAGGAAACATTCCACTGTACCCTTTTCCCCAGTGAAAATGCATTCCCTTGACGTTGGTCGGAGCCAACATGATCTTGTGTGAACCGAATGGCTTTCCGTTCAACTCTGCGGTCTTGATCGGGTTTGCCGTCCTTCCGTTGTACTCCTTCCTCAAATCGTCCCACTTCTCCGCCATCGGCAACTTGATACGCTTGGCCTCCAGAGGATCGACGTAAAGGGCGCCCGTCCCAACGATTTCCTTGATTGCGGCCAAGGTCAAACCTTCCTTGGTTGCTTCGGGGGCTATATTTGGGGTCTGCATGACAATGGAGAAGACCGTGGGGTGCTCCTCCCCGCTGCTTTCTTTCATCTTGCCCCAAAAACTGAGCCCACGGTGGTTGATTTCCATCGTATATTCAAAAGTCGAATTATTGTCGTAAGTGCCTTTGAGCGTCGTTTCCTCACGATCCATCGATACCTCGGGAGAACTTTCGAAGGATACCACTTTTCTGTACTTGCGAACCCTTCTCTTTCCGTCGTTTTTGAGCCAATAGGTTGCTCGGAAGTGAACTTGAAGAGGCCTTTCCGTCGCCCGGTCTCCATCCCCTGCGTTTTTGTTCGAGCCAAACTCCTTGAGCCAAATATTGACCGTATGCCCACTGGAACTCAGAGCAACGTCGTAAATGGCGCTTTCAAGCACAGTATTGTACCCCTTCCACTTGCCTTCGCCGTAGGAAGCAAGACGCCCTCCTTTGGCAGGAATAATACGTGGATTCTTGGGCATGAGCTTTTCTTTCAGCCTCCTGAGCCCTTCTCCTAGTGCCTGAGAAGGCTCGTCCAGACGGTTCCAGGGAATTTCGTAAGGACGGCTTGGGTTTTGTTTCATGACAAGGGTCAAAACCGACTCGTCGGCAGCCACAAACATTGCCTCGATTGCATTTCCGTCGGAGCTCTTCCACATGTGCATGTCGTCAAGGGAGTTGTCGGCAAGGTCCGGCACCTTCATCGACTTCCTCTTCTTGGCAGCCTGAATCGCCTTCTTTTCCTTTTCCTGATAGATTCCATGAAGCTTCTTGGCCAAGGCCTGGGAATCGGGGGATAGGCGGCTCAGGGGCACCGAACTCTCTCGGCGCCCCCCAAAAAGGCCAAGATTGAGGTCCTCACCTTCCAGGGAAAGAAACTTGGCCTTGATGACGTTCCCATCGGTGCTCGCCCAGTTGTGCTCCGCATCGAGTGAAAGCTCCCCCTCTGCGGGAGTAGGCTCAAGAGTTGGAGGCGAGGGGGATGAAGGCTCGGAAGGATTGGAGGGAGTAGCTTTGGCCGAGGCCAGTTCACGGGCAAGTTTTTGGGATGCCGGGGAAAGCGTGGCCAAGGGGATGGGCACCACCCTGCCGTTCCAGTTCAGGGTGACCGTTACCCCATCCGACTTAAGGAAGACGGCCTGCAGGGTCCGGCCTTGCGTATCCGTCCAAGAATGCATCCCCGCAGCCGATGGAGAGGCGGCTCGCGAAAGCCTCCCGGCCAAGGCTTGCGAGGCAGGAGACAGAGTCGCTAAGGGAATGGGTACGACTTTTCCATTCCACTTGATGGTAACCGTTGTAGCATCGGCCTTGACGAATGATGCTTGCAGCGTCCGGCCCTGAAGATCGGTCCAGGAATGGAGAGCATCGTCCGCAGCCCAGACGGAGACGGAGGTAATTGCCAGGAGAGTAAAAGCAAGCAGTGTCTTCATAAGTCGATTGATTAGGCGTCCTCGTCCGCATATTCCCAAGGAAGAGGAAACGAAACCTTTTTCTGCTCCCAAGGCTTGAAAACGTCAAAGATTTTCCCCGGATTGAGGATCCCTTTGGGATCTAGCGTTCCCTTGATCGCCCGCATTGCGCCCCATTCGGCCTCGCTGAACTGCAGGTGAGCAAAAGGAGTCTTAGCCAACCCGATACCGTGCTCACCGCTGATCGCCCCACCCAAATCGATGACTTTCCTCATCAGTTTCTCAAGAGCCGAAACGGCCCGCCCAGTCTCCTCTGCGTCACTCTCGTCGTACATAAAGTTGACGTGAAGGTTTCCATCTCCGCAATGACCGAACACGCCGATTTTCAATCTCGCGTCTTCCCTGAGCGAACTCACGAAGTCCACCAGTTCTATCTGGCGGTCCAGCGGGACGACCACGTCTTCATTCAACTTGGTTTCGGCAAGCTTCTTCATGGCGGGGGAAGCCTGACGGCGAACCTCCCACAGCGTCTCTTCCTCTTCACCACTCTCAGCGACGCAAGAGCGAACCGAATTTTGCCCGAGCCAGGCTAGGAGCTTTTCGCTCTGGGCGTTTATGGACGATTCGGTTCCATCCAGCTCGATAAGCAGAACGGCATGGGAAGCGAGGCCGGGAAAGACGTCCTTTCCGGTATATTGTTGAACGCAATCGACCGTCCACTGGTCGAGAAACTCGATGATCGAGGGTCTGACGCCCATCCTCATCAATTGCGCGGGTGCCGACAGGGCCGAGGCTTCGCCGGAAAAGGCGGCGAGAAAGGTCCTTCTTCCCTCGGGTTGGGGAATCAGCCTCAAGGTTGCCTCGGTCACTACCCCGAGGGTGCCCTCGCTTCCCACCCAAAGGTCCCGCAGGTTGTAACCGGCGGCAAATTTACGAGTCGCCCTGCCCCAGCGCACGAACTCTCCCGTAGCGAGGAATCCCGCAAGGGCGAGAACGTAATCCCTGGTAACCCCATATTTCACGCAGCGAAGCCCACCGGCATTGCAGGCGACGTTTCCACCAATCGTGCAAAACTTCTTGGACGACGGATCGGGGGGATAAAATAGGCCGACCGCTGAGGCTTTTTTCTGCAAATCCTCGACGACGGCCCCTGGCCCGCAGTTGGCGAGCATATTGCCCTCGTCGATTTCAATCGAGTCCAAGCCACTGAGATCCAAGACCCATCCTCCGCCAATGGGGGTCGCCCCTCCCGTAAGAGAAGATCCGGCGCCACGAGTGGTGACGGGTATCGAGAACTCGCTGGCCACTTCCAGAATTTCGCCTACTTGGGCACCGGAAACCGGCCGGACGACCGCATCAGGCATCTTTCCGACCTTCAGGCCGTCGAAAGAGGCCCTGGACAAGTCCTCCTCCTCACGGTGAACGCAAGGACCGAGTTTCTTCTCCAGAAGAGATAGAGCATCTTCTTGTTGTGACATGATGGGGCGGAACCTAAAAGGATCATTCTATTGCATTGCCGGCCGATTGCTAAGAAAAAAGCGATCAGGGAGGCGTTTTGGCCCGCTAACCCGACTTTGTGTCGAGGCTCAGCTTGGTCAGGTTGCGTTCCTTGAGCATATTGACCACGTCGATGACCTTCTGATACGGCAGGGCGCGGTCCCCTCGAATATGGATGGTCGGCTGCTCGCCCGCTGATTCGGCTATCGCATCGAGGCGTCCCTCAAGTTCACCCTTGCTGACCGAATCCTTGCCCCACTGGTACTTGCCCTCGGCATCGATGGTGATGAACCTGTCCTCTATTTCCGGTGGAGGCTGAATGGGGCCGGGAGCCTGATCCGGAAGATCGATCCGGTTGTACTGCTCAATAACCGGGGTGGTGATCATGAAGATGATGAGCAGGGAAAACGCCAAATCGATCAAGGGGGTTACGTTGAGATCGGAAATGACCGCCAGTTTGTTCTCCCTCTTGAAGTCTCTCGCCATCCTAAACGATTACCCTTTCAACGGTTCTGCTCAGGAATCTTTCTCGAGCTCGATACGGTCGGCCAAGTTGCTGGCGAAGTTCTCCAGTTTGGTCATGCATGAGCGGGTCGTCCCGAGGAGGTGATTATAGGCGAAGACGATGGGAATCGCCACGCAGAGTGCCGCCACGGTGGTCAGCAGGGCGCCCGAAACCCCCGGAGCCAAGTGCTCTATGGTGGCTCCCCCCTTGTCCATGGTACCGAAAGCGTCCATCACGCCCCACACCGTGCCGAGCAAGCCGAGAAAGGGAGCTCCGGAGACGATGGTGGCCAGCCAGTACATCTTGGCCTCATACCTCTCCGCGACCTCGGCCAAGGCCCGCTTGATCGCATTCTCGACGTAGTTCATGCGCACCTTCCCGTCATGCATGCTTCTGCGGGCAGCTTCCATGGCCCGCGAGCAGATCTTCAGGTAAGGACTCCCCTCTCCCGGAAAAAGGGCGTCGTCGTAATCGTATATGGTGGGAAGGTCGTTAAGACGCTTTTCATCCCGCGCGTTGTGGTTGTTCGCCTTCTTGAGCTCCTGAAACTTGCTCAGCATCAGGCTGACCGCATAGCAATTCATCACGGCGAGAACCACGATTACCATCTTGCCGGCGAAGTTCGAGTCCACGAAATACTCGAATAGTTTCAAATCGGCCAAAAAAACGTTTCCCGCCGCAAACAGGTCAAAGTCGATCATAATTCCTATCCTCCATTAAATTTCCCACATACTTCTTTTTCCTTTTTCCTGCGTGAGATCAACGAAAATTTGCCACCGTCTATTCTTAAGGTCCCGTGGGCTCGATTAAGTTTGCCCATTTTTGCAAAGAATCATAGTCACGAATCAGCATGCAAGTTTCATCAGACGTCATTGACGAACTAAGTGAAAAGACCTTCGATCCCTCGGGACGAAGCGCCGTCGTCGGACTGGATGGGTTCGTCGACAAAATCGTCACCCCGGTCGACAAGAGGCACGGCCTTGAGGACGACTTCGATGCCATCGAAACCATTGGCGACTTGGGAGCCAGAATCAGTGCGGCGGCGGGCAAAAGCGCCAACATCGAGCTTTATCCCCGTTTCGACAAACTTGGAGGAAACGGGCCCATTATGGCCAACGCCCTTCTCTCCCTTGGTCTAGGCGTCAGGTACGTCGGAGCCTTGGGCCGGCCCGTCGTCGACCCGGTGTTCGAGGAATTCGCCCGTAGCACCGAGGCCGTTTCCCTCACCAATCCGGGTATTACAACCGCCGCCGAATTCAAGGACGGCAAGCTCATGTTCGGAAATATGCGCAGCCTAGGGGAAATCGACTTCGACCGCATCATGGAAGTTTGCGGACGGGA
>Ga0160422_10000656_pt1 | contig 21106 bp, 19 predicted proteins | sample Fk160mmetaG_FD_108192 | JGI IMG/M metagenome (GOLD analysis project Ga0160422, IMG submission 108192) | Marine microbial communities from the Central Pacific Ocean - Fk160115 60m metaG | ecosystem: Environmental > Aquatic > Marine > Oceanic > Photic zone | place: The Central Pacific Ocean...
ATGATTCCATCACAATTTCATGAAATATGGAAAAAAGGTATTGAATCAAATGACTACTTTTTAAAACTCTGTGGAAGTGGTGGGGGTGGTTATATTTTAGGATTTACAAGAGATATCGAAAAAACAAAATCCGTTCTTAAAGATTATAAATTAGAGGTTGTTTATAACTTTTAATTTGATGAGCCCCCTTTTAAAAAAGTCAACTCTACTTAAATTTATGGGGTTATTCAGTGTGATTAGATTTTACAATATTGTACTATTAGCAATAGCCCAGGTACTCTGTTCAGTTTATTTTTTTTCCTCAGATAATGATATCGACTCAGTTATTTTTGATAACAATATTTGGTTTATAATTATTTCAACAGCAACTTCAATTTCCGCTGGATATATAATTAATAATTTTTATGATTTGGATAAGGATTTAATTAATAGACCATTGAAAACAATAATTGAAGAAAAAGTATCAACCAAAACAAAAATGATTGTTTATATCTTTTTGAATTTTGTTTGTTTGATCTTTGCAATGTTTGTTTCTGCAAGGGCATTCTTTTTTTTTCTATTCTATATAGTCTCGATTTTCATTTACTGTATCAAAATAAGTAAACATCCTTTTGTTGGAAATTTACTATCAGTTTTATTGTCGATAATGCCTTTTTTTGCTGTAACACTCTATTATAAAAACTTTACAGAAGAAGTTTTTTTTCATGCATTCTATTTATTTTTAGTTGTAATGCTTAAAGATTTAGTAAAAGATTTAATAAGTTTGAGAGGAGATTTTACTATGAATTATAAGACCATAACTGTCGTTTATGGTGAAAAAGTTACTAAATTTTATATGTCTCTAATAGGCTCTTTAATTATTATTATTTCATTATTTATTTTTAATTTCTATGAAATATCATTAATGAAATATTATTATCTTTTTTCGATAATTCATATGATAATCTTTACGATTCTTCTATGGAAAAAAAGTGATTTAATCAATTATCAAAAGCTACATAACTCTGTTAGGCTTTTAATAGTCTTAGGTCTTCTTAGTATTCCATTATATAAATAGTATGCAGGAAAATAAACTTTTAAGATTAAATAAGTTTATATCTAACTCAGGTCTTTGTACAAGAAGAGAAGCAGACGTTTACATAAAAAAACGTTGCATTACAGTAAACAACCAAGTAGTAAGTACTTTAGGCCAAAAAGTTAAATGGAATGATTTAGTGAAGTTTAAGGGAAAGAGGATTTTTCCCTATCCATTTAGATTTATTTTGTTAAATAAGCCAAAAAGATTTGAATGTGATAAATCAAATCCAAAAAATATTTTCTCATTGATTTCGAAGTCTAATGTTCAGGGATCGCTTACATGCATATGTCCATTAAAAAATCAATACTCAGGTTTAGTTTTAATTACCAACAAAATTTTAAATGGGACTCAAAAAAAAAGCTATTTGCAAATTTTTCATATAAAATTAGACAATGATATTTCAAAAAAAGATTTGAATGAAATCAAAAGTAAAAGTACAAGCCCTCATTTTTCTATAAAATCTATTCATCATATAAAAAATGACAAATTAAATGAAATAGGACTTGAAATTTTCTTTGATGATAATTTTCAAAAACTTGAGAGACTATTTAAAAATACTGGATGCAATATAACTTTTTTAGATCGAGTATGTTTTTCCAACTTGAACAAGAAAGATCTTTCAAGGGGGAAATGGAGGGAGCTTAATAAAAAGGAAATAAAATTTTAATCTCTGGCAGCCCAAATAAATCCTCTAGTTAATAATTTCCAAGCATCGGGATGTTTTTCAAATTCCATTGGATCATGACCTACTGAAATATAAAAAACTTTTCCTTTATCAAATGTTTTTTTCCAGGCAACAGGCATCACAACACCATCAATCCATGAATCGAAATCATATGTAAACCTTGTGTTGGCAACCACTTCAATATTGGGATCGTAATGAACGTACCACTGCTCAGAGTTAATTTCAAAGTCTTTTAAGCCTACAGTTAATTCGTCGTCTAAAAAGTTAACTTTGAAGTCAACCTTCCCCCCAGGGTGGGAAACCCATTGCCCTCCAATCATGTATTGATAATTAGGATTATTTCTAAATGAGTCACCTAAACCACCGTGCGCACCCGCTATACCAACTCCGCTTCTAACAGCTTTTACTAAATTATTAGCTCTTTTCCCATCAATTTTACCCATTGTAATTGACTGTATTATAAGGTCATATTTCATCAATTCATCAAGGTTGTCATATGCCTCAACTCCATTTATTATTTTATAATTTGATTTTTGAGAAATCAACCACTTCTCAACAATATTTGCAAACAACTCAGGTTTATGTCCATCCCATCCTCCCCAGACAACGAGAACATTTTTATTTTCCAATGATTGTGATAATGAAAATTTAAAAGCTATTAAAAAAAGTAACGTTAAAACTATATTTTTCATATGACTTATGAAGTTATGCAATTTGATGATTTCTTACAAATTTGTTTTTTTGATGTTTTAAATTAAAAAGATAACTTGCTATTAAATTATAAAATAAATGAGACTCATTGATAGAAGAAATTTTATGAAAAAATCACTGGTTTTCGGCACTGGATTTTTCATTGTCCCAAGGTCTGTTTTGGGTGGAAAAGGCTACACACCTCCAAGTGATATGCTTAACATTGGAGCTATTGGTATTGGAGGAAAAGGTAGGGACATTATGGGCGATTGGGCAAAAAACGAAAGGATTATTTCTCTTTGTGATGTAGATCCTGATGACTCATTCAAAAATGGCGTTTCCGAATCCAGAAAATTTTATCCAAAAGCCAAATTCTATGTTGATTTCAGAAAAATGTTAGACAATGAAAAAGACTTGGATGCTGTAACAATAACAACACCAGATCATACGCATGGAGTAATCGCTAGTCAAGCTATGAAAAGAGGTTTGCACGTCTATGTACAAAAGCCATTAACTCACAACATTAATGAAGCTAGACTCCTGACCAAAATTGCTAGAGACAACAAGGTTGTTACTCAAATGGGTAATCAAGGAGGATCATGTTCTGGTGTTCTCAAAATTCAAGAATGGGTAGATAAAAAACTTATTGGAAATATTTCAGAAATTAATGCATGGACAGATAGGCCTGTTTGGCCTCAAGGTTTTCAGATGAAAATGAGTTCACAGCCAAAACCAGAAAACCTTGAATGGGATCTCTGGCTTGGACCCTCTGATTACACTAACTTTAGTACTGAGCTGCATCCATTCAACTGGAGAGGATGGTGGAATTATGGAACTGGTGCTCTCGGAGACATGGCTTGTCATTTGCTGGACGCACCATTTAAAGCACTCGGTCTTGGTTATCCAACTGATGTTGAATGTAGTGTGGGTACTGTTTATGAAAAGGCTTGGTCACACAATTATGTCCCTGAAGGATGTCCCTCATCTTCAATTGTGACTTTAAATTTCAATAAAACCCAAAAAAATAAATCTAACGTAAAATTGGTTTGGATGGATGGAGGATTAAGACCCTCCCACCCAAGTGTAATTCCTGCTGATGAATTTCTTGGTGAAAAATACAGCAGAAGCGGAGTTTTGATGATTGGAGATAAGGGTGTCATCAGTTTTGGAACATATGGTATGAATCCAAAGCTCTACAGAACTGGTGAGAAAACATTGTCATTTAAAACTGAGTCTGAGGATTTGGATTATATCCATCACAAAAATTGGATTGATGCATGTAAACAAGGTTATGGATCGAAAGCATATAAAAATTTGAAGTCATCTTTTGATTATGCAGGACCATTCACAGAGGCTGTTCTAATGGGTAATCTAGCGATCAGATCTTACATGTTGATTGGAACCAAAAGCCCTAAATTTTCTAAAAACACGGTGCATGTTTCAGAGCATAACAACTACGTTGGAAGAAAAAAACTCATTTGGGATGGACAAAATATGAGTATAACTAATTTTGAGTTAGCAAATCAATTTGTTAAAAGGGAATTTAGGAGCGGCTGGGAAATGTAATTTATAATAATTCTAAATTTTATTAATATTAATTTTAAGCGATAACATGAAAAAGATAATTAAAAACCTTCCATTTCTTCTGCTATTTTTTTGTTTAGGATGTAATAATACAAATAACAAAAAAGATAGTGATGAAAAGTGGGTTTCACTAATAAAACAAAATTCACTGGAGGGTTGGCATTATTACCAAGACGACGGAAAAAAGTCCGGTTGGGAAATTGATGATGGTGTTTTGACTTTCACTTCTGAGAAAGCTTTCGGTGAGGGTGACAAAAGCTTAGTTAGTGACAAAGAATACACGAATTTTAAAATCCATTTAGAGTGGAAGGTGAGCCCTGGTTCCAATAGTGGTTTTTTCTGGGGAGTTAAAGAAGATTTGAAGTATGAGTTTCCTTATGTGACCGGGCCTGAAATCCAAATACTTGATCCAGATGTTCCGGATGGTCCACTAACCCAAGCAGGTGCCCTATATGGAATGATAGCTCCCTCAAAGTGGGTTACGAAACCTGCTGGTCAATGGAATTCTTATGATATTACGATTGATCACCGAGTTAATAAAGGAGAGGTTGTGCATAATGGTTACAAAATTGTTGAATTTCCTCTTAGTGGAGATGAATGGGATAAAATGGTAGCACCAACAAAATTTAATAATTGTGAAGAGGAACCATGGCAAAATTGTGATTTTGGTAAGTTTAAAACAGGAAGGATTTCAATTCAGGATCACCCCGGAGTTATTTCATTTAGAAATATTAAAATTTTAGAATTATAAGACATTCTAATTAACTATCAATAATCATAATAGGATATTTAAATTTTAAAACGAATGCTTTTTTATTTTTGAACAATATGCAGATTAAAGAAAAGTCAAAGGAATATGATGTAATTATCGTTGGTTCGGGTGCCGGCGGAGGAATGGCTACAAAAATTTTAGCTGAGGCTGGACTTTCTATTGCTCTTGTTGAAGCTGGTCCATTTTATGATCCTGCAAACCCGGAACAGATGACACAGCTAAAGTGGCCATATGAATCGCCACGACGTGGTGCTGGAACCACGAGATTTTTCGGTGACTATGACCAAGCATATGGAGGTTGGGATATTGATGGAGAACCTTATTCTCAGATTGGTGATACAGACTTTAAGTGGTTTAGATCTAGAATGTTAGGTGGTAGGACAAATCATTGGGGAAGAATATCTTTGAGGTTTGGTCCAGATGATTTTCAAAAAAAATCTATAGATGGTCTTGGTGAAAATTGGCCTATAACTTACAACGATATTAAACCTTACTATGATAAAGTAGACAAACTAATTGGTGTATTCGGAACTAAAGAAAATTTACCAAACGACCCAGATGGATTTTTTCTTCCTCCTCCAAAACCAAGACTTCATGAGCTTTTCTACATTAAGGGAGCAAGAAAGAGTAATGTTAAAGTTATGCCCTCCAGATTATCTGTTTTAACTAAAAGAATAAACAACGATCGAGGTGTTTGTTTTTACTGTAATCAGTGCGCTAGAAGTTGTATGACATATGCTGACTTTTCCTCAGGATCAGTACTTATTTTTCCTGCTCAAAAGTCTGGTGGTCAAATTGACATGTATGTAAATTCAATGGTTCGTACTGTTACCACAAACGAAGAAGGAAAAGCAACAGGTGTGTCATTTATAAATAAAGAAGAGAACAAAGAATATAAATTAAAGGGAAAAATTGTTGTCTTAGCAGCATCAGCCTGTAGTTCTGCTCGAATCCTCTTGAATTCAAAAAGCAAACAGCATCCCAATGGGCTTGGTAATAGTAGTAATTTAGTTGGAAAATATTTACACGACTCAACAGGAGGAGACATGATGGCCTTTATCCCGGAGCTTATCGATAGAAAAACCTACAATGAGGATGGTGTTGGTGGCATGCACGTTTACTCACCATGGTGGCTGGACAACAAAAATTTAAATTTCCCAAGGGGATATCATATAGAGGTTTGGGGAGGAATGGGAGCACCCTCATATGGAACAGGTTTTAATGTTAACAGTTTTAATAAGTTTTTTGGTATAAATAAAGCAGGTGGATATGGTGATATCTTACGTTCAGATATGAAAAAATATTATGGGTCAACAATTGGTCTCTCTGGAAGAGGTGAGTCAGTCGCACAAAAAACAAATTACTGTGAAATAGACCCAAACAAAGTTGATAAATATGGTGTTCCTGTTTTAAGATTTAATTATCAGTGGACCGATAATGAGATCAAACAAGCTAAACACATGCAGGATACCTTTGAAGAAATTATTCATAATATGGGAGCAGTCCCACTTTGGGGAAAGCCTGATAAAAAAAATAACTACGGTCTGAATAAACCAGGCTGGATTATCCATGAGGTGGGAACGACAAGAATGGGCAATAGTCCAAAAAGCTCTGTAGTAAATCAATATGAACAAATGCATGATGTTCCAAATGTATTCATTGTTGATGCCGGTCCTTTCGTCTCCCAAGCTGATAAAAACCCTACTTGGACAATTATGGCGCTTGCGTGGAGAAGTTCCGAATACATTATTGATCAGATAAAAAAGCAAAATATATAAAAATGAAAAGAAGAGATTCGATAAAAACTATAGCATTGTCATCCTTGGGTGCAAGTTTATTTATGGAGTCATGTTACAATGTTTCAAAGGAAAAAATTAGAAGGTCATTAACAAGATATGAATATGGACGAACCAAGGAAGAAAAATTACATGATGATAAGTTGTTCAACTCAAAGTTTTTCTCAGATGATGAGCTTTTTAACCTCGATAAAATATGTAATATGATTTTACCACCTAATGAATTTGGTTCTATTAGAGATGCAGAAGTTGTCCAATTGATTGAATTTATGGCCAAAGATATTCCATCCTATCAAAAACCATTGAAAGATGGTTTAGTTTGGATTGATACTGAAAGTAAAAGAAGGTTTGATAAGCCTTTTGATAAAATCAATGTTATTCAACAAAAAAAAATATTCGATGACATTGCTTTTTATGATCCAAATAAAAGTATAGAGGATTACCCTGAAGAAGTACAATGGTTTAACCTCATTAGAAACCTTACCATGACAGGCTATTTTACGTCGAAGGTTGGAATTAAAGAATTAGGTTACAAAGGAAATACTCCGAATGTCTGGGATGGTGTTCCTCAAGATGTTCTTGAACAATACGGATTGTCTTATGATAAAGATTGGTTGGAAAAATGCGTCGACCAGTCTAAGAGAAATGATATTGCTGTTTGGGATGATGATGCAAATCTTTTAACATAAAAGCCCCAGTAAAATGGGGCTTTATGTGGTACCTCGCAGAATCGAACTGCGGACACAAGGATTTTCAGTCCTTTGCTCTACCAACTGAGCTAAGGTACCATTGATTTTGTCGAGCAAATATAAATTGTTTTATTTGAGCGACAAAACTCAAGTTAAAAATCTTACTTATTTTTAAAAGAAATTTCTAAACTTGAACTTGGTTATTGATATTGGTAATAGTTTTTCAAAAGTTGGACTTTTTGACAAAAACATTTTAATCGAGTATAAAGAATTTAGATTATTTTCTGTAGATGACATTAAACCTTTTTTCTACTCAAAAACAATCACAAATTCAATAATTTCGAACGTATCTAGCTACGACAAAAAGGTTTTTGAATTTTTAAACATGAATTCAAATTTGGTTTTATTTGATACTGAGATAAAACTTCCTTTTAAAAATAAATATGGGTCAGTAGAAACTATTGGAAATGACAGGATTGCTTTGGTTAGTCAAGCGTCTAGATTGTATCCTCACAAAAATGTCTTAGTTATTGATTCAGGAAGTTGTATAACATATGATTTTTTAAACGATAAAAATGAATATTTAGGAGGAGGTATTTCCCCTGGTTTGAACATGAAACTAAAAGCACTAAATAATCAAACCGCTAGATTGCCGTTAGTTAAAAAAACTCAAATTAAATATTTAATTGGTAAATCAACGGAAACATCAATTCTCTCAGGTGTAATTAATGGAACTTTAGGAGAAATTAATTACATTATAGAAGAGTATAAAAAAAGGTATAAAAAAATTGTGATAATTTTAACAGGTGGGGATTTAAATTTTTTGTTTAATCATATAAAAAATGGCATCTTAGCGGATCCAAAATTTTTATTATCTGGTTTAAATATACTGATAGAGTTGAACAAAAAAGAATGAATAAATATTTAAACACACTTTTACTAATTTTTTCAACTTCAATACTTTTTTCTCAGTCTGGTAGTTTATCACCCTACTCGTTTTTTGGCGTAGGTGATAACACTTTCAAAGGAACTATTGAAAACAGATCAATGGGTGGATTAAGTGTATACAGCGACAGCATACATCTTAATTTGACAAACCCAGCTGCTTTTTCAGAGTTAAAGTATGTTAATTACTCTGTTGGTGTAGACTATAATAATTTCAAATTAAAAACGGATAACTCCAATGAAAAAGCAACTACCGCCAACATGAACTATCTTGCTATAGCAATTCCTACTAAAAAATTAGTTTTCGGATTTGGTATTATGCCAAAATCCTCTGTAGGATATTTGTTACAAAGCACTGATAATTCAACTGAACCAAAGCAAGTCAACAGATATGAAGGCAATGGTGGTGTTAATACCGCATTTTTAACTTTTGGATTTAAATTTTTAAAAAAATTAAAATTAGGAATCTCTGCAAATTATGAATTTGGAAATTTAGAACATTCAAATTCAAGATATTTAGATGAAATTTCTCTTTACACTAAACTTGTCAGTAACTCATCATTAAGTGGCATAAATTTTAAATATTCAGTTCTACTTCGAGAAAAGATATTCAATAACCTAACATTTCATGCAAGCTACATTCTTCGACCGAGTTCAGAACTTACCTCTCAAAACACTCAGATTTTGTCTACTAATACTGTAAATGACACTTTTGGGGGAGACAGTCAAGAAATCGATTTAGAAGCTCTAAATCTAGCAGAAACAATCATTGATCTTCCATCAATTAATACAATAGGTTTTGGTCTCGGAATTGAAACGAAATGGTTTGTTGGAATTGATTTTACCAAGTCCGGTGGAGGAGCTTACGAAAATAAGCTTCTAAATCTACAAAATGTTCAATACAAAGAGGGTTCAAAATTATCACTAGGTGGATATTACATACCTGATTATGATTCATTTACCAGTTACCTAAGTAGAATCGTTTACAGATTTGGTTTGCGGTTTGAAAAAACCGGTTTGGTTGTTCAGGATGAACCAATTGACGAATATGGAATAAATATAGGTTTAGGTTTTCCCTTTTTAGGATATCAAAATGTCAATATTGGTTTTGAATTTGGTAGTAGAGGAACAAAAAATGCTGGTCTTGTTAAAGAAAATTTTTACAGTGTTCGACTTGGACTTACATTGAATGATCGCTGGTTTGTAAAAAACAAGTATAATTAATATTTTTACCAACCCGGAAAACTTAAAAAGAATTTATTTATAAGTATCATGAAGAAAATAATTTTTATCTCTTTTGTATTATTGGCATATAATTCTGAAACTTATTCCAAATCTAGCATAGATTGTATGTCTAATCTTTCAATTTTTGCTGAATATGCAAAAGTCAAAAATTACGATTCAGCATATGAACCTTGGGTTGCTGTTAAAAATGAATGTCCAGATCTCAATTCTGCAATCTACATCTATGGTGAAAGAATTTTAAAGGATTTTATCAAAAAAAACGAAGGCGATGATAAAGTCAGGTATCAAAATGACCTGATAAGCTTATATGACGAATGGCTGAAGTATTTTCCTAAAACAAAGTCAGGCAAAAGCCAAGTTGGTAAAATTTTAGCAATCAAAGGTCAAAGTTTAGTAGATTATAAATTAGCACCAAACAAAGATATTTATGAAGTATTTGATCAAGCTTTCCAAACAGATAAAAACAGTTTTACATCTCCAAAGGGACTTTATAATTATTTTAAGGTTTATTTTAACCTCTACAAAGAAGAAGGATCTGGGGTAAAACTAGAACAACTTTTTAATAAATATGAGGAGCTTGTTGAAAAGTTTGAGTTCGAAATGGGTGCATATTCAAAGAAGTTAGATTTACTTTTAAATAAGATTGATAATGACGACCCATTAACATCTCGTGAAACTAAAAATAAAAGAGTTTATGAAGTCAATATGGTAGCATGTTCAACATATTTAAATAATCTTAACGCAATCATAGCTAAAGAATCTACATGTGAAAATTTAATACCACTCTACAGAAAAAGTTTTGATGATTTCAAATCTGACCCTGTTTGGTTAAACAGAGCTGCAAGCAGAATGGACAGTAAGGAATGCTCTGATGATCCTTTATTTGTTGAACTTGTTGAGGCATTACACAGTCTTAATCCGTCCGCAAATTCTGCATATTATCTAGGTTTATTGAATGATAAAAAAGGTGATAGTCAAACGGCAATCAAATTTTATAACGAGTCAATAGAGCTTGAAACTGACAATATTAAGAAGGCAAAAACTTTGTATAAAATTGCTTTAAAATTCAAAAAATCAAAACAGTTTAGTAAGTCAAGAACCTACGCTAATCGAGCACTTAGTTATCAACCTTCTCTTGGTAGTGCTTATCTGCTTATTGCAAATTTATATGCTTCAAGTGCGAACAATTGTGGAAATACTCAATTTGATAAAAGGGCTGTATATTGGCTTGCGGCCAAGCAGGCAAGAAGAGCAGCATCAGTTGATGCATCAATTAGAAAGACTGCCAACAGAACGGCCTTAAGTTATGAGGGAAGGGCACCTTCTAAAACAGATATTTTTACTGAAGGAAGGGCAGGTGAAACAATTTCTGTAGGATGTTGGATTGGTAAAAGCATTTCAGTTCCTAATTTGCAATAATGCTCAAATATTTTTTTTTTTTCTTTTTATTAACAAGTATTTCATGCAATAATGAATTGATTGATTTAAATAATATTGGTTCGCGAAATATTTTTCCAGTAGGGATTGCCGAAAATATAAATCTTGTTTATACAGATTCAGCTGAAGTTAAAGCTATTTTAAGGTCTCCTTTAAATAAAGACTTTACAAATCTCAAATTTCCATTTTCTGAATTCCCTAATGGAGTTGAAATTACCTTTTATGATAGTGAAAAAAATGAGACCCTGGTTAGCTCCAATTATGCAATTATTTATAATAAAACTAATATCGTTGATATGGTTGGAAATGTCGAAATTAAACTCAGTGATGGTTCTGTTTTGAAAACATCGCAATTATATTGGGACCCTGAGCAAGAATGGCTTTTTTCAGAAAATAACTTCACATTTAAAAGTAGTGACTATGATATAAAGGCAAATAGATTAGATGCCAACAGACAATTTACAATATTTAATACAGGCTTACTTGACGGTAATTTAACAGTTGAAGAAAATGAAAATTAGAAAGATCTTTGAAAAAGTATATTTATTGATTTTCTTTATTGCATCACTTGAATATTTTTTTGGAGATGATCAAGACCCTGAAAGAAAAAATATCCTTCTAATTTTTGCACTGGTTTCGTTATTTATGTTTTTTTTCAGACGATATTTTCGTAAAAAATTTGAAAACAGACAAATTAAATAGTGGAAAAAGACCTGTTAATTATTATAATAGCTATTTTTTTTTCTGCCTTTTTTTCTGGAATGGAAATCGCATTTGTTTCCTTAAATAGAGTTTTTTTAGAAGTTGAAAAAAAACAAAAAAACTTTTTTTCAAAGATTTTGAATAAAATCACAAGGTTTCCTTCAAAGTTTATGGCAACAATGTTAATCGGAAACAATGTTGCATTAGTTATTTACGGCCTGTTTTCGGGAAAATTGATTTTAGATTATTTGTTTCCCGAAATAGATCAAACTATGCCAATAGATTTCCAATATGTAATTTATCAAACTTTAATTTCAGCATTTTTGATTTTAATTACTGCTGAATTTTTACCTAAAGTTTTTTTTCAAATTTATTCAAATAGACTTTTTAAATATCTGTCTCTTCCTGCTTACATTTTCTATTTGATGCTAAGTCCAATATCGTCAATATTTGATTTTATTTCCAACACTGTTTTAAATAAGTACACCAAGACTAAACAGTACGAATTGAGTGCAGTATTTAGTAAAGACGAAATTGGAGAATATATTAATGAGGAATTAGCCAATGATAAAGAAATTGATAACGAGAGCTCAGAAATTCAAATTTTTCAAAATGCTCTTGAATTCTCTAGTGTAAGAGCCCGTGAGGTAATGGTGCCTCGCGCTGAAATTATCTCGGTTGATCGGTACACCAATATTTCTGAAATAAACAAGAGGCTAGTAAGCAAAGGTTTATCAAAAATTTTGATTCACCGAGAAAACATAGATCATATTTTAGGATATGTGAGTTTATTAGATATGTTTAAAAAACCAAAGAATATAAAATCCATTATCAAGAGTGTAGAATTTATTCCTGAAACAATGCTAATCAGTGATATTTTAAATATTTTAACCAAAAAAAATATTGGTGTTGCTGTAGTAATTGATGAATATGGCGGAAGTTCAGGCATAATTACAATTGAGGATATTATTGAGGAATTATTTGGGGAAATTGAGGATGAACATGATCTTGTAAATTTGATTGAAAAACAAATTAATTCCAAAAACTTTATTTTTTCTGCAAGATTGGAAGTTGACTACTTAAACAGCAAATATCAACTAAATATTCCTGAAATTGAGGATTTTGAAACCCTTGGTGGATATATTGTTCACAACACTCAAGAAATACCAAAAAAAGGTGACTTATTTAAAATTGGGAACTTGGAATTTAAAATTAAAGACGTAACTGAAACTAAAATTGAAACTATCTCTGTAAAAATTATAAATTAAACCTTTCTTTTTTTTTTGAGATGTAAATTGTATTTTCGTTTTTCAAAAAATTTTATGGCAATTTTAGGAAGTTTAAGAAAGAATTCCGTCGTTTTGATTACTGTAATCGGAATGGCTCTTTTTGCTTTTGTAATTTCAGGCGTATTTGATGGAAAGGGTTATGTAGCACAATCACCAATTGGTGTAATTAACGGTAAAGATCTTTCCATTGAAGAATTCAGGGATCAAGTGGATTTTCTTCAATCTAATTACAATTTAACTGGCATTAATGCTGTAAACTCTGTTTGGGATCAAAAGATTAGAGCGTCAATACTAGATGATCAGTTTGAACTAAGTGGAGTCAGCTCTGGAAAGGATCACCTTGAAAGTGTAATCTCTGAAAACCCTTCATTTAGTTCAGACCCTAGATTTCAAAATGAAATCGGCGGGTTTGATATCAATAAGTTTGTTGATTTTATAGCTGAACTAAGAACGACAAATACCTCAGCTTATGAGCAGTGGAAAAATCAAGAGTTAGCCTTTGAAAATCAATCGAATGAGAAAATTTATTTTGATCTAATTAAATCAGGGATCAATTTTTCATTCAAAGATGCTGAATTTGAATATTTATCCCAAAATGATAAGGTGGATATCGAATACATTCAAATTCCATTCTCCTCCGTTGACGACAGTCTAATAACATTAAAAAAATCCCAAATTGAAAAGTATATCAAAGAAAATGAATCTGAATATAAAGTCGATTCTTCAAGAAATATAAAGTATGTTTTGTTTGATGAAAAACCTAGTACAGAAGATGAAACCGCAACAAGAAATATACTAGAAAATCTTTTAAATGAAAGAAAAGAGTTTAACTCAGTCTCCAAGTTAGAAGAAGTTATCCCAAGTCTAACAACAACAAATAATTTGAGCGAGTTTATTAATGATAATTCTGAAATTGCATTTGATTCTATATACGTTCCTAAAGGAGCACTTCCTGTAAATGATGCAAATATTCTATTTGATTTAGATATTGATCAAACTTATGGACCTTATAAAGACGGTGAATATTTTAAAATTTCAAGAATGCTAGACAGAAAAGTTGGTGGAAACGTGAGAGCTAGCCACATTTTAATTGCATATCAGGGTTCTTTAAACGCTTCTCCACAAACGTTAAGGACCAAACTTGAGGCTCAAAATGAAGCAAAAAGAATCTTGAATTTAGTTAGAAGAAACCCTAACTCTTTTTCTTCCCTTGCTTCTGAATTCTCTGATGGACCCTCAAGCTCTGTTGGTGGTGATCTTGGATTTGTCCAGCAAGGTGCAATGGTCAAACCATTTAACGATTTTATTTTTTCTAACAAAGTTGGGGAAATTGGAATGGTCGAAACTGATTTTGGTTTTCATGTAATTACTATTATTGCAAAAGAAGATCTAGTTTTATTGGCTTCAGTTGCTGTTAAAAATTTGCCATCTGATACTACTAGTGATAGAGTTTTTAATTCTGCTACAAAATTTGAAATAGGACTTTCAAAAGATCTAAATTTTGATGATTTAGCTGATGAAAGCGATTACGATGTAAAGACTGTAAATTCAATAAAGGTTTTAGACGAAAACCTTCCAGGCCTTCCTAATCAAAGAAGAATGGTACAGTGGCTATTTTCTGATGAGACAAAAATTGGCTCATATAAACGATTTGATCTTAGCTCGGGAGGGTATATTGTAGTTCTTGTGACTGGCTTAACAAACGAAGGTTTGGCAACAATTGATGATGTTAGGTTTACTGCTATTCCCAAGATTAGAAATATTGAAAAAGCTAAGCTTATCATCAAGGAAAATTCTGATTTAAAAACACTTGAAGATCTAGCTAGCTATAATGAAATTACAGTTAATAAGGCGTTGGCTCTAAACCAGAAGAGTGCAACAATTACTGATGCAGGTTTTGAACCTTTAGTTGTTGGTCATGCTTTTGCATTGACTGAAAATGAAGAATCTGACTTTATAGTTGGCCAAAATGGAGTTTATAAGATCAGAGTTTTAAAAAGGGATTTATCTATCGAATTGGAAAGTTATCAAGGATACAAAAATCAATTAATTCAATCCAAAAGACCATCATCTACAAATTCTTTGTATTTAGCCTTAAAGGAAAATGCCGAAATTGAGGATAATCGATCTACTTACTATTAATTCAGAAGTACTCCCCACTTGTTATTAGTATTTGAAAAAAAAATACTAAAAAAATAAATGATACAACAAATTTCATTGCAACCCCTGCAATAAACCCAATTAGCGTACCCAATGATGCTTTTAAAGCATTTTTCAATCCTACGTCATTTAATAATTCACCTGAAAGTGCCCCAATAAAAGGACCAGTTATTATTCCAATTGGACCTAAAAAAAATCCAAAAAAAAGTCCAATTGTTGCTCCTATCAATCCTTTTTTGGTCCCACCAAGTTTTTTTAGTCCTAATACAGGGATAATTAAATCCAAAATAAAAACTGAAACTGCAATGGTAAAACATCCGATGAGAAAATAGAAATCAAAGGGAATGAAGTTTGTAAGGTGTAAAAGGAGAAGACCAGTAAAGCTTGTTATTGGTCCTGGAATCAGTGGGACAAAACTTCCAATAAGCCCCAGAAAACATAAAATAATTCCACAAACAACTAATACAATATCCATTAATTACTTCAAAATTACAAAATATAAAAGTGAATTTTTGTAATTTCATTTATTATGAGGTTAATCTGTTACTTTATCGCAATTTTAATTTTATCAAGTTGTGAAAATGTTAATACAAGTAAAATTAACCTATCAAATGATGACATAAGCTGGCAAACTAATGACGAATTCCCTTCAATAGATTTTTGCGATCAGTTTAAATCTAATTTCGAGAGATTCAGTTGTTTTAAAAATAAACTTTCAGAACTCATACTAAATAAAATTGATGTTGAAAGCATCTCTGTAAATCAAAGTCTGAATGACACAATAATAATCGATATTTTAATTGATAAGAGTGGTAAAATTTCTTTACTCAATAAAAAAATTAATGATGTAATAAAAAAGCAAATCCCCGAAATAGAATCAATTTTAGATTCAGCGATTATAAAATTACCTACTGTATTGCCAGCAGTTAAAACAAATATTGGGGTTGAGGTCGATTCAACTTTTGAACTACCATTAATTATAAAATCCAGTTAGTATTTGAAAAAGATAAAACAAAAAATAATTTTAGGAATTGATCCAGGTACAACTATTATGGGTTTTGGTCTCATAAAGGTCGAAAATGATAAAATGGTATTATTGCAACTTAATGAACTTACCCTAAAAAAATACGATGATCATTATTTGAGATTAAAATATATTTTTGAAAGAACTATTGAAATTATAGACAGGTATAATCCAGATGAAATTGCAATCGAGGCTCCTTTTTTTGGTAAAAATGTTCAGTCCATGCTAAAACTTGGTAGAGCACAGGGAGTTGCAATGGCTGCTGGTTTGTCTAGGGAAATTTCGATAACTGAATATTCTCCAAAAAAAATTAAAATGTCAATTACTGGTAACGGAAATGCATCCAAAGAACAAGTAGCAAAAATGCTACAAAAATTACTTCTTATAGAAAAGTTACCAAAAAACTTAGATTCAACTGATGGCTTGGCTGCAGCAGTTTGCCATTTTTATAATTCGAAAAAAAAGAATTTTGAGGGTAAGTATAGTAGTTGGAACTCATATATAAAACAGAACCCAAATCGCATAAAGTAAGTTGGCGGGGATTTACGTACATATACCTTTTTGTAAACAAGCTTGTTCTTATTGTAACTTCCATTTTTCTACATCAATTAGATCAAAGGATGCTATGATTCAGAGTATTATTAAGGAACTGGAAATAAAATCCAGAAACTTTAAAGAAGCTATTGAAACAATATATTTTGGGGGAGGGACGCCATCAATTATAAGTGATGGTGAAATTAGCAAAATCATAGAGAAAATATTTGAAAATTACTTAGTCTCCAGCAAAGTTGAAATTACATTGGAAGCCAATCCTGATGATATCAACAGTCTGAAATTGGAAAAATTTTCAACAACTAGAGTAAATAGACTAAGTATTGGGGTACAATCATTTATTGATAAAGAGTTGATAATGATGAAAAGAGCTCATAATTCAGTTCAGGCAAAAAAGTCAATAGAAGTCTCTTTAAAATATTTTGATAATATTTCAATTGACCTGATTTATGGGGTCCCTGAATCTGACCTTAAATCTTGGAAATCAAACCTTGATGTTTCTTTGGAATTCGGATTAAATCATTACACTACCTATGCTTTAACTGTAGAACCTAAAACACTCTTAAAAAAATACATAGACAAAGAAATTATTGAAAATTTAGATGAGGATATTGTTTATGAACAATTTCTTTACACCAGTAATACTTTTTTGAAAAAAAAATACATCAATTATGAGCTATCCAGTTATGCTAAAAATGGTTTTTTTTCAGAAAATAATTCCGGATACTGGTTAAGAAAAAAATATATTGGTATAGGCCCCTCGGCCCATAGCTTTGATGGTAAAAAAAGAACATGGAATGTTGCTAATAACACAAAGTATATTAATGCCATTAATAACGGTGAAAACTTTTTTCAAAGTGAGTCACTTACAAAAAAAGATAGGTATAATGAGTACATAATGACTGGTCTAAGAACCGTTTGGGGTATCTCTGTAGAATACTTAAATGATAATTTTGGAGAACAATATAAAAATCATTTTATTGAAAAATCGAAAAAATATTTTGATTTCGATTTTCTAAAGAAAAAAAATAATATTGTCACCACAACAGTCAAGGGAAGATTTCTGGCTGATGGAATTTCTTCAGATTTGTTTGTTATTAATGGTTTGAAGAGTCTATAAAAAGATTTGTGAAATGGAAGTAAAACTTAGAGATAGTTTCAATACCCATCAAAAAGTTTGATAAACCGAAGTGCTCATTAGGAGAGTGAATTGCATCACTATCTAATCCAAACCCCATTAAAATTGTTTTACTATTTAATTCTTTTTCAAAAAGTGCAATTATTGGAATACTTCCTCCGTCTTTAGTTGCTATGGGTTTTTTATTAAATACATCTTCATATGATTTACTAGCAGCCTTGAATCCAATGGTATTTGTTGGGGCAATATAGGGTTGTCCTCCGTGATGCTCTTTGATTTTTATAGTAACTCCTTTAGGACAAATTTTGTTAATATGGTCTGTAAAAATAGAACTGATTTTTTTCCAATTTTGATTTGGAACTAGTCTCATTGAAATTTTAGCAAAAGCTTTGCTAGGCAATACGGTTTTTGCACCTTCATTTGTGTATCCTCCCCAAATACCATTGACGTCTAATGCAGGTCTTATGGACTGTCTTTCGATAGTTGAAAATCCTTTTTCACCATGAACAGAATTTATTGCAATTGATTTTTTGAATTCTTCCTCGTCAAAAGGAATTTTTTGACTGTCTTTTCTCTCATCTTCTGAATATTCAACAACATCTTCATAAAAACCTGGTATGGTAATTTGGTTTTTAGAGTCATGTAAGGATGAAATAATTTGAGAAAGTATGTTAATTGGATTTGCAACTGTACCACCATAATGACCTGAGTGTAGATCTCTATTTGGGCCAGTAACCTCTAATTCCATATAACTTAAACCTCTTAGACCCGTGGTAATAGAGGGTGTATGTTTATCAATCATACCAGTATCAGAGACCAAAACGATATCATTTTTTAGCTTTTCTTTATTCTCTTTTACAAATGTTTCTAGGTTGTCACTTCCCACTTCCTCCTCTCCTTCAATCATTAATTTAACATTACATGGAAGTTGATTGTCAGTCATAATCGTTTCCAAGGCCTTTATGTGCATAAACATTTGTCCTTTGTCATCACATGCACCTCTACAAAAAATTGCTCCCTCTGGATGGATTTCTGTTTTTTTTATGTAGGGATCAAATGGATCTTTATCCCAAAGTTCAATTGGGTCGACAGGTTGAACATCATAATGCCCATAAACGAGTATTGTGGGTAAATTTTTATTGATTATTTTTTCGCCATATACAATTGGATGGCCTTTGGTTTCATGTATCTCACAGTTTTCCAAGCCGAGTTTTTTGAAATGAGAAATTAGTAAATCTGCTGCAGCTCTAGTGTCTTTATCGTGTTTACTATCAGCACTGATTGATGGTATTTTTAGTAGATCAAATAGTTCAATCAGGAATCGATCCTTGTTATCCTCTATATATTTATTAAATTCTTTCAATTGAATATTACAAATTTACTTAATTATTGATTTTTAGCTGTATTTAAATCATGGGTTTATTAAATTAATGTTACTTATATTTGCTTTCCTTTGCGGGTGTGGTGAAATTGGTAGACACGCTAGACTTAGGATCTAGTGCTTCGCGGCATGGGGGTTCGAGTCCCTTCACCCGCACAAAAAAACCTTTACAAACTGTAAAGGTTTTTTGTTTTTATCTAAAATAATTAATTAAAGATTGTTTTTGTATAACTAATTTCTTTTGATCCAAATTTCATGAAGGGGATCACCCTTTGAACTAAAACCTTTGTGATTCCATTCCCCTTCAATTATTTCATAATCAAATTTCAACTTTAGACCTGCCTTTGAATTATCTCTAGAAAAAAAATCAATATTTTCTCTATATTCTCCATCAACTGTAGTATACGTTCCTCCACCGGTACCCATAAATTGCTTTGATTCGGTATTGTATGCTATCCATTGAAATCGAGTACCCGATAAAATTTTCATTGTCTTTCGAGGACGGTTAACATTTCTTAGTTGTTTTGTCCCATCACGAACTCTTCCAGACATAAGCCAAGCTCCTTGAAGTTTACCAGGTTTTCCATTATCAATTTTTTTAAAAGTTAAGTCAGTGCCAACAATGGATAATTTATTTTTTTTTAATTTAATTTCGAATTGAATTTTTTCTCCAACTCTTTCAGGATTTTGAGTGTCATATTCAATTATTTCAGACATCATATTTCCATCAAGACTCCATGAACCTCCATTTGAACTAACAAATTTTCCCGATTCAAGCTCATATGTACTTATTGATTGATAACTTTTAGAAAAAATCACAATACTATTTAATTTTATACCATCCTCTGAGTTGTAAGTTCTCTCCCAAGCTCCAATTAATTTTTGTCCATTTATATTGTTTAAAGTAAATATTAAGAATATTATTATTGTTATTGTTCTCATCTGAATTTATTTAATAATTGAACGATTTTTTTTGAAGCACCTAAATTATTTTTTATGAATCTAAAATTAATTTCTCCAATATTTGCTCTTTTTACCTTTGAATTTATAAGTTCATTTATTTTTTCATCAAATTCTTGTTGATTACAAATAGATATGATTCCACCAAGCTCTACAAGTTTTTTAACTTCGTTAAATTTATCAAAATTATTTCCAATTATTACAGGTATTTTGAAAACTGCTGGTTCCAAAGTGTTGTGTAAGCCAGTTTTGCCCATTCCACCTCCAACATAAGCGATATCAGCATAACTGTAGATTTTCGTAAGTAGACCTACCGAGTCAACGATCATTACTTTTGATTTATCGTTTATAATATCTTGGTGTTGTGACATGATTGTAACTTTGGTTTTTATAGAATTTTTAATGTATTCAATTGATTTGAGATGAATTTGGTGTGGAACGATTATAAAGCAAATATTATTACTTTCTAAACTGTTTATATAATTAATGAACAGTTTTTCATCTTCTTTCCATGTACTTCCAGCTACGACACACAGCCTTGAACCTTTGAATTTCTCAATGATTTCAATTTTATTATTTCTTTTTTGACTATTCATTACTCTTTCGAATTTAGAATCTCCAATTAATGTAGAGTTTTTGAATCCATTCTTTTTCAAAATATGCTCTGACTTTTCGTCTATCACAAAAAAATGTTTAAATGCCAGTAATCTTTTTTTAAACCATTTTCCATAATCTTTAAAAAACCAATGACTGTTTCTAAAAACTCCATTTACTAGGTAAGTTGGAATATTTTTTTTATTTAAATAATTTAAATAGTTTGGCCAAAACTCATATTTAACGAAAAAGACCATTTTTGGGTTTATCTTATCGATGAAATTTTTTGCATTTTTGATTGTATCAAGCGGTAATAAAATGGTTAAATCACAAATCGACTTTTCTTTTATTATATCAAATCCTGAATTTGAAAAAAATGAAAGAA
>Ga0160422_10000657_pt1 | contig 21097 bp, 22 predicted proteins | sample Fk160mmetaG_FD_108192 | JGI IMG/M metagenome (GOLD analysis project Ga0160422, IMG submission 108192) | Marine microbial communities from the Central Pacific Ocean - Fk160115 60m metaG | ecosystem: Environmental > Aquatic > Marine > Oceanic > Photic zone | place: The Central Pacific Ocean...
TAGATATAATTGAAATAGGCATCTTGGGAGTCAAATCTGGTTTCATTAACCATTTACTCATTAAAAGAGCATTTGAATGCCCCCCTCCAGCAAGCACAAGATGATTACAAGTCATTTAAATAAAAAATGAATAAAGAGCATTTATTACCAATTGAAAAATCGAAATTAGGAATAATAGGAGGAAGTGGTTTCTACACCATTAACTCGATAGAATGCTCAAGAGAAATTGAAGTAGATACCCCTTATGGTAAACCCTCTGATTCAATAAGAATTTTTCAGCTTGGAAATTTAGAAATAGTTTTCATAGCAAGACATGGAAGAAAGCATCAATACAATCCGACAGAAGTTCCATATAAAGCGAATATATGGGCTATGAGATCACTAGGGGTTAGGTGGATAATTGCTCCCTCAGCAGTAGGTTCATTACAAGAACAAATACGTCCTCTAGATATAGTGATACCTGACCAATTCATTGATAGAACTCATAACAGACCTGCTACTTTTTTCAACGAGGGGATAGTTGCTCATGTGACAATGGGTGATCCATTTTGCCAAAATCTTTCAGGAATACTCTGTGAAGCAGGAGAAAATAATATTCCTGGGGGCAGGCAATTACATAGTGGAGGAACATATTTAGCGATGGAAGGGCCCGCCTTCTCAACCAGAGCTGAATCTAATCTTTATAGACAATGGGGATGTTCAATTATAGGGATGACAAACCATACTGAAGCACGATTAGCTAGAGAAGCTGAAATTGCGTATTCATCATTATCAATGGTGACCGATTATGATTGTTGGCATCAATCATATCAAGAAGTCAATGTTGAAAATGTATTAAAGAATTTAAAGATAAATACAGAAGTAGCTAATAAGATAGTTTATGAGTCAGCAAAAATAATCGATAGAGATAGACCGAAAAGTGTCGCACATGATTCATTAAAAGTTGGTTTACTCACTAATCGGGATTCGGTCTCAAGAGAAACCCAATCAAAATTAAAAATATTTACAGATAGTTATTGGTTGTAAATTGTAGGTAAAAACTCAACCGCCAGCGCCAACGCCACTGTAGGAGCCTGCAAAAAATAAACCGATTACGAGGATAACAGCAATTCCACCACCTGTAGCAATTAACCACAAGGGTAAACTACCCTCAGTCCATCTTCTTTCCCATGCGATTGCAGGTCTACCATCTGGAAGTCTGTCAGGGATCCTACCATCAGGTTGTTTTAGTTTTTTGTTACTCATAATTTTGAATTAGTTGAAGAAGTAGCTGGAAAATAAAATTCCCAAAACCAATATGAAAAGCACGCCTAAATAAAGGCTGGTACGATTAAGTTCTACTGGAACTTTATTAGGATTTTCGTTTACTTGCATAATTAAAAGTTAACATCTTGAATAGCTAGATAATAAAGCCAAATAACAATAAAAAGTATTAAAACTCAAGCAAATACAATTAAGTTGGAGTTGAGTAAATACTAAAAATTATTGAGTTCGGAGATCTAGTTGGGATTTAGCATCATATCTTTGAGTTACAACAGGTGCTTTAGACTCTGATGCTTGGAAATAACTGTCAGGTCTTGGTGTTCCAAATGCATCGTAGGCTAAACCTGTATAAACAAATAAGAAGCCTGATATAAAGATAGCTGGAAGTGTTACTGCATGAACAATCCAATACCTTACACTGGTAATTATTTCAAAGAAAGGGCGTTCACCCGTTGATCCTGCGGCCATAATATCAATTAAATACCATATGATCTTACAAGGAAAAAACCAAACTTTGCGAAGAAATTTACAACTTGGTTACAGACAGTAGCTAATTGAAACTAAAAATTAATAATTACTTAATGGGTTACATCCTAAGTTCATGTCTATCCATCCCAACGAAGCATATATCCTCTTTCTCCGAGAATAAAACCTTTAGGGAGATTTAATTCTTTTTTATTGAGAAAAAGAATTTTAATGTAATTTGTAGGTAATGAAGTTGCAACTGGATCTGAGTTCCAAGTAACTCCTTCATCATCACTTACTATCAAAGTCCCATTCCCTCCACCTGCCCAAATAGAACCATTTGGATCCCAAGACATATCTAAATAATTATATCCATTTAAGATGGGAATAATTGGTTTTGACCAACTTTCTAGGTCATTGCTGTCATCATTAAATCTAATTTCAGCTCCCCTTGATAACATCCATAGATTACCGTTTGGATTGAAGCCTATGCTTTGCACTCTTTTACTACTCGCTCTTTGATGAGCTACCCATAAATCGCTATCATTTTCTAAGGTTGAAAAGAAATTGCCAAGGCTACTAACACTCACATATTTACCATCTGAAGTTCTTCTTAAATCGCGAATTCCCCCAGAACCAGTGGCATCTACAACTTTTGCTTCCCAAGACTCACCACTATTTGAGGTAGAATATATAGCACCTGCAGTGGTAGCTAATTCTGCAATATCTTTATCGATTGTTGTTACTAGAAAGGGTTGTCCTGGTAATTTATTTCCAAGAGATAAACGAGTCCAATTCTTACCTGCATCGATTGTATGCATCACGAGAGATGGTTGACCGATTAGCCAGCCCTCGTCACCTTTAAAATCAATATCAAGAAGTCTAAAGTTTTCTTCATTTGGTAAATTAAGTGATCTTTCTTCCCACGTCTCTCCTCCATCATTTGATTCAAGAATTAATCTATTTGAGCCTACAAGAAATCCATGCTGATCATCAATAAAATCCACATCTAAGGGATTTGCCTGATTTTCAAATTCAATGGGCTTCCAAGGACTGCTTTCGGCCAATTTAACGCCAGTAGAAGAACAACTACTTAACCCTATACAAAGAGCTACTAACAGGAAGAAGTTTCCTAGTTTTGAATAAATATTTTTCATTTGTATATTTTAGTGCAAAGAGTATAAAGAAAGGAAACAAGCAGCGGCAAAAGCCAAGCCTCCAAAAATTAATATATTTTTTTGTCCAGGAGGCAAACTATTAAAACCTAAGCCATATACAAGATTTTCTTCAAATCCACTTGGTTTTGATTTTGGTCCAATATCTTTATATAAATCCTTACTGACTCTGCAAACTGGACATCTAAAGGTACTACTATCAATCAAGTCAAATGGGGTATTCTTTTCAATATTTAACTTTTTGATCCCTTCAGACGGATCATAAATATATCCACAACCTCTACATTCGAATCTATTTTGTTCTAGATTGGTAGAAGGCTTTAAGGATTCGACTTCTTTGGAGTTAGATGATAGAACTTCGCTTCTATCATTATCAATTATTCTGTTTTCATCAGAGGATGATTGAAAGTTGTCACTCACGATTTATTGTTAATCTATAAGGACTCTAAAAGATTTTCATGCATTCAGTGAATTTTTTACTTTTTTTCTAACCAATGTTTTCACTTCCCGGATACGAATATTTTCTTGGATTCTTGCTAATTGCTGCTGCAGTTCCTGTTTTAGCATTAGTCACCAACATCATAGTTTCTCCAAAAGGGAGAACTGGTGAAAGAAAATTAACATATGAATCAGGGATGGAACCAATTGGTGGAGCATGGATTCAATTTAATATAAGGTATTACATGTTTGCCTTAGTTTTCGTTATATTCGATGTTGAAACAGTTTTCCTTTATCCATGGGCCGTAGCTTTTAATAGATTGGGATTATTAGCCTTTATAGAAGCTTTAATCTTTATAGCTATACTAGTTATTGCATTAGCCTACGCTTGGAGAAAAGGCGCTTTAGAATGGAGTTAAAAAATTGAACAATTCATTATCCCCAAAAGCTATAAGAGAAGTAAGAGAAGGTACTTGTAACCCTCTAGGTGCTCCACAAGTAACAACCGATTTAAGCGAAAATATTATTTTAACAAGCTTAGATGACTTACACAACTGGGCTCGACTAAGCAGTTTGTGGCCTTTACTCTACGGAACTGCCTGCTGTTTTATTGAGTTTGCAGCACTCATCGGATCAAGATTTGATTTTGATAGATTTGGTTTAGTTCCTCGAAGTTCACCAAGGCAAGCAGATCTTTTAATTGTTGCTGGTACTGTAACAATGAAAATGGCCCCAGCATTAGTTAGACTTTATGAGCAAATGCCTGAGCCCAAATACGTTATTGCGATGGGAGCTTGCACAATAACTGGAGGAATGTTTAGCTCGGACTCAACAACAGCTGTCAGAGGTGTTGATAAATTAATACCTGTTGATCTTTATCTTCCCGGCTGCCCGCCGAGGCCAGAAGCTATATTTGATGCAGTTATTAAATTAAGAAAGAAAGTTAGTAATGAAAGCGTTTTTGAAAGAAGTAAAGCAGAACAAACACATCGTTACTTCACAATTGAACATAAAATGAATTTAGTTTTTTCTGAAAATACAGGTGAATACTTAAATAAAAAATCTGAAAAATCACTTAATTCTTCTTCAAACAAAAAGATTAATGAGAGCGAGCTGGTAGAAGATAAGACTATCGTATTTGATAATGATTACTAATGGAAAAAGATTTACAGCCTTCCAAAGATAACTCCAATGATGAATTAGTTGACCAAAGAGGTATTGTCAGCAAAAAGCTCCTTAATGAGAATATAGAGAATGAGTCTTTAGGCATTGACCATATTGGCGTTGAGATTTTATCAGTAGTACCAAATTTACTCTATGAAGCTGTTGATAAATTAAAGTCGATGGGTTTTAACTACCTCCAATGCCAAGGAGGATATGACGAAGGACCTGGGAAAAGACTTGTAAGTTTTTATCATCTAATTTCGCTGGATGATATTGATAAAATTGATCAAATTAAAGAAGTAAGAGTGAAAGTTTTCTTAAGAAGAGATTCTGATTTATCAATACCAAGTTTATATTCAATTTTCAGAGGGAGTGACTGGCAAGAAAGGGAAACCTATGACATGTTTGGTATTAACTACACTAATCATCCCTGTCCAAAAAGGTTATTAATGCCAGAGGATTGGAGGGGATGGCCTTTAAGGAAAGACTATATTCAACCTGATTTTTATGAAATGCAAGATGCTTATTGATTTAACTTTTTTATTTTCCTATACAGAAACATCACAGCTCTCGATAAACGACGAGAATCATGTCTTAAGGTAGGGGTAATTCTTTTGGAGTAAAGAGGTGCTTGTAAAACATAATATCCCTCTGTTAATAATCTTTTTTTATTGCAAACAACCGGTTCAGCTCCTTTAGATCTGTAGTAATCAATCAATGAAGATTGTTCGAATTCACCTTGAGATAAAATTGAATTGAAAATTCTTGTATTCACGCCAAAATTAAGTAATTGCTTCTCTATAGATTTAATGTGCTGATATACATCCAAACCATCAGTTTCTCCTGGTTGAGTCATTAAATTACTTATATAAATTTTCGGACAAGTATTTTTTAGTAATGTCTCAACAATTTCAGGTACAAGCAAATTTGGAAGCAAGGAAGTGAATAGACTGCCCGGACCTAAGACAATTAAATCAGCTTCTTTTATCGCATCTATTGCCGTTTGAAGTGCTGGAGGATTCTCAGGCAGGCAACCTATTCTAGAAATCGGTTTAACTGACTTACCTATTAAGCTTTCTCCGAAAATCTTTTCCCCATCCTCAAGTTCTGCCCATAACATAACGTCAATTCCAGTAGCTGGAATTACTTGTCCTTGAACAGAAAGTACTTGACTTGATGCTTGAACAGCTTTCTCTAAACTTCCTGTAATAGTTGTAAGAGCCGATAAAAAAAGATTCCCAAAACTATGTCCTTCCAAACCACTACCACCAGAAAACCTATATTGAAAAAGCCTTGTCAATGTGGGCTCTTCATTTGATAAAGCCGCCAAACAATTTCTAATATCTCCTGGAGGTTGAACTCCTAATTCTTTACGAAGAAGTCCACTACTGCCTCCATCATCTGTAACAGTTACTATTGCTGAAATATTACTACTATAATTTTTCAACCCTTTCAACAGGGTAGATAAACCTGTTCCACCCCCAATTGCAACAATATTAGGTCCTCGACTCAATTTACTTTTAACTCTGAGAGCATCTACTAAAAAAGTATCTTTTTTAGGAACTAAAGCTTTTTGTATAGAATTTATACTTCTATTTTGTCCAAGACCAATTAATAAAAGTCCAATAACTAAAATAAATGGGCCTAGTAAAGAGACAGGAAGGATACTTGTTAGTATATCCATTAGCCAGATAAAAGTTTCGATAAGCCAATAAAGTGGCCTTAAATTAGTCCAAATCGCAATTCCAAACAATGATGTTAACAATCCAACAGCAGATGTGATCATCCATCTTTTTATTACAAGACCTGGGAGAAGCCAACTTAGAATCCTAAAAAATCTATTCAATAAATCCAGATTAGATCTTTTTATCGCTGCTATTGAACCTCTGATTCTTTTTCTTTTCCCTTTTCTTTTTCTCTCTATTCTCATTAAACCCTCTTTGATTATTATTGGATTTTTAAATCATTTATTAGTAAATAATAAATGACACTCAAAAATATTTCCTTTATTATGCATTATAGGCAATATGTAAGTAAGTACTTATCAATAAAAACTCATTTGAATCAATCAAGCCCAGTTATTGAATCTAAAAACCTATCAATGAATTGGGGTAAATTCAATGTACTTAACAAACTAAACTTTCTACTCGAGTCAGGAGAGAAAATTGCTATTGTTGGACCTTCAGGTTCAGGGAAATCAACAATATTGAAAATTCTTGCCGGATTGATCTTACCCTCTGAAGGAGAATTAAGTATATTTGGGAAAAGACAAAATTATTTGAGACTAGACCAACATGATCCTCCTGACGTTAGGTTGGTTTTTCAAAATCCAGCTTTATTAGGATCACTAACTATTGAAGAAAATGTAGGTTTTATTTTAGAGAGAAATAAAAAAGTTTCGAAAGAAGCCATCAAAGTCCTCGTCAATGAGTGCCTAGAGTCAGTCGGCTTATTTAATATCTCCCAAAAACTACCCAGTGAATTGAGCGGTGGGATGCAGAAAAGAGTTAGCTTCGCGAGAGCATTAATTAGTGAACCTAAAGATAATGAGAAAAATCAACCATTGCTATTATTTGACGAACCCACTGCTGGATTGGATCCCATTGCATCATCACGAATTGAGGATTTAATAAATCAAACGAATGATAAAGTCCAAGGTTCCTCTATTGTTGTAAGTCATGTTCTTAGTACTATAGAGAGAACATCTACTAGAGTTTTAATGCTTTATGATGGAAAATTTAGGTGGGAGGGCTCAATTTCTGATTTTAAGACTACCAAGGACCCTTATGTTTTTCAATTTAGGAATGGCAATTTAAATGGTCCTATGCAACCTAAAGATTTTTAAAGATTATGCGCAAAAGTTTACGTGATTCAATAGTCGGATTTTCCTTACTTGGAGGAATATTAACATTCTCCTTCTTTACATTTTGGCTAAGAGGAATAAAATTATCTTCTCAAAATTGGCATATTTTTGCGGAGTTTAATAACGCAAGTGGTCTTTCAAATAAATCGCCCGTAACATACAGAGGCATTATTGTTGGATCAATTGAAGAGATAATTTTTACTAATAATTCCATAAAGACAAAAATAGTCCTAAATAATCCAGATATTATTCTCCCGCAACCTGCCTTTGCAAAAGTTGTAACTAACTCTTTTTTAGGTGGAGATGTTCAGGTTGCCATTGAGACAAATAATAATATTTTTCTCAAAGACATAAAAAAACCTTTATCTAATAAATGTGATAGTACAAAAATAGTCTGTGCTGGAGATACAATTCAAGGAAAACAACTCTCAAGCTTATCAAATATCACTAGCAGGATTAATGAACTGCTGAAAGAGTCCAATCAAGAAAATTTAATTCAAAATATTGTAAATTCTATGGATCAATTCGATAGAACTCAAGGTAACCTTGATGAATTAATTTTTTTATCTAAGCAGGAAGTAAATAGAATAAAACCACTTATTCGTGATCTTTCAGAAGCTGCAGGACATCTTAATAGAATTCTTGCCACAGTAAATGATTATCAAACATTAGAAGACATAAAAATAACTTTAGATGCGACAAGTTCAATATCAGAGAAGATAGACGAAATGTCTGATGATTTCCAGTTATTAATGCAAGATAAAGAGTTTACTACTGCCCTGAGAAAGTTGACAATAGGACTTTCAAAATTCCTAAATGACGTCTACCCTTGATTTAAATCTAAATATCATTTATTGCATTCAGAGCCATTGCTGCTATTGCTTGATCTGTAGCTTTTGGTAATTGAACATATTTACCTTGAGCTGCATCAGCCAATTCTTTCCCAAATCCACTCGCTATGTATTTTCTTTCCGTATCAATTATCAAAAGTTTTATACCAAGCATTGGATATTTAGAAGCGACACTTAATACTTCCTCTTTCAAATCAATATTTTGATTATCTTTTTCTTCTTGTTCTCCTAAGGAAACTTTTAATGGAACATTACCTCGCCCATCAGTTATAGCAACTACTATAGCCTGACCTATATCACCAGTTGAGATTGCATTTTTAGCAACTTTTGCGGCTTGAGTTAATCCATGAGCCAATGGAGAACCTCCCCCGCAAGGCATTGTTTCTAATCGTCTTTTGGCTGCAGTGATAGATCTTGTTGGAGGCAAAAGAACTTCTGCTTGATTTCCTCTAAAAGGAATAAGTGAGACTTCATCCCTGTTTTCATAAGCCTCAGTTAAAAGTCTTATTACGGCACCTTTAGCACTTTGCATTCTATTTAAAGCCATAGATCCACTCGCATCAACAAGAAAAATAACTAGTGCTCCTGCTTTCTTTTGTAATAACTTTGCCCTTAAATCATTTTCTTCAACAATTATCTTTTTATGAGGATTTTTTAATTTTCTATTTTTTTGATAAGGAGCAGCAGCTCTTAAAGTCGCGTCAACAGCAATTCTTCTAACTGGACCTCTTGGAATAATAGGTTTCACATATCTTCCTCTTGATTGACTAAGAATTATAGATCTACTACCACTATTACCAGCCTTAGCTTTAGCAGATGAAAAGAGTAATAAATCTGGATCTACAGCACAAGCCTCGGGATCCAATATAAATTCCTCAGGAACTTCTGGAACAGATTCTTCCTCTGTATCTGACTCATCATTCTCTTGTTCATCTTCTTGTTCTTGGTCTTCTAAATCTTCATTAGATTCAGGTTCAGATTCATCTTGACCTGACTGAGGGGGGGGGGCTTGATTTTCAGGAGGGGGCGGCTGAATTTCATCATCTTCAGAGGGGATTTGTTTAGCTCTAGGAATAATTACTAATCTTACGGCAACTTTTAGATCATCAGAATTAACACTATCACTACCTCTAAGAGCAGCATTTGCTTTTGCAACTTTCACTGCAAATAATTCAGACCTATGACCTTCAACTCCTCCCCGTAAAGCCTCTTTTACTAAATAACTTATTTGATCTTTTGAAATACTTACATCTCGCAACCATTGCCTAGCAAGGATTAATTGAGTTGATAAGCTTTCTGTGTCTTCAGACCATTTTTCTGAAAATTTTATATTATCCTCAGCATGTGATAAAACTGATTTTGTAATTTCAACTCTTTGATCATTATCTATAGATTGATTGGCTGATAGAACGATTGCAAATCTATCCAAAACGTGATCTCTTAATACCCCTTCATCAGGATTATAGGTCGCAATAAGAAGTGTCTTGCACGGATGTGAAAGGCTTAATCCATCTCTCTCAACAAAATTTTGTCCCCTTCCAGTTGCCTCTAAGACTAAATTCACAATTCCATCATCCAATAAATTAATATCGTCAATATATAAGACACCTCTATGCGCTTCTGCTAAAAGTCCAGGCTGAAAAACTTGCTCTCCAGAATTTAAAGAAGCGGCAACATCAATAGAGCCAACAAGTCTATCTTCGGTTATTCCAATTGGAATCTGAACAAAAGGAGTCTGAATTACTTTTGTAGCTATGTAATCATCACTCAAATCTTTATCGATCTGATTTTGCTGATCAAAAAGATCCTTTGTCTTTGAATCCCATTCTTCTGGTTTCATAGGATCTAAATTTCTACTAATACTTCTATAATCAGCCTTATTGAGTTTTAAATTTGTAAGAGTATTTTCGTTATCTAATACTTCAATTGGGGGCATCAAAGCATGTAAACCTCTTGCTAATACCGATTTACCTGTGCCCCTTCCCCCTGCAATAACCACACCACCCAAACTTGGATCAACAGCAGCTAGTAGCAAAGACAATTTCAATAAATTATGACCTGTAATCGCAGCGAGCGGAAAGGAGGTAAAAGAATCTCTCTTATTCATCAAATCCTTGATATTTGATGTACCCTTAACCTCTGATTTCAAATTCAAATGTAAAATACCTTTAATAGAATTTATCCAATAAATTAGCTTTTTATAATGGAATTATCAAATCTTAATATCAAAAATGGTTTGTGTATATCACTAGGTGCAAATATTAACAGTAAATTTGGAAGCCCTACTGAATCTCTTATAAAAATAAAACCAGAGGTGGAATTAATTATCTACAAAGTGTTAACAGATATTAATGTAAGTGCTTCAACATTCTCAAAAGAAAGCTATCAGAATCTTTTTAATTGGTCATCACTCTATCAAACTTTTCCTCAAGGTATCCAAGATCGACAACCTGACTTCATCAATTGTTTATTACTCGTGAATAGCGACTTGTTAGATTCTCCTTCAGTAATAAAAGCAAAATCAATATTACAAGAGTTTGAAAAATTAGAAAGGGAATTTGGAAGGAATAAATCTTATAAAAAAAGATGGCTTCCTAGATGTCTTGATATAGATATTTTATGGTGGGATAATTTAATAGTCGATGATGATAAATTGACACTTCCTCACCCAAGATTATTCCATAGAAACTTTGTAATTACTCCATTATCTGAGGTTCTAAGTAAATCTCAAAAAATTGAAAAATTGAATATTAGTTTATGGAACACAAACTAACTTCCGTTTATAAAAAATAATTGTTAGTCTATTTTTATTTTCAAGATCAATGGCAGATAATTCTTTCATCAAAAAATCAATTATTAGAGAAAAAATAGCCGAATTAAAGGCCAAAAAATTTAGTTTTGATATTAATTTGATAGAACTTCCAAATGGACATGTTGGAGAATACGGGGCAATTAAACATCCTGGCGCATCATTAGCTGTTCCATTTACTGAAAATAATAAGGTGATAATCCTCAGACAATATCGTTTTGCTGTATCAAGATATTTGCTTGAATTCCCCGCTGGAACCTTAGAAATTGGAGAGAGTCCCTTAAACTCTATGAAAAGAGAGATTCAGGAGGAAACTGGATATGCTGCAGAAAGATGGGATAAATTAGGAACCTTGGTTCCGGCTCCCGGATATGCTGACGAAGAAATACACCTTTTCTTAGCAAGAGATTTAAAAAAACTTGAAAACGTTCCTAAAGGCGATCTTGACGAAGACATACAAGTCTTAACTTTATCTCCTCAAGAAATAGATGCAGCATTCTCAAGTGATAAAGAGGTTCTAGATGCAAAAACTGTGACTGCATGGTTTAGAGCTAAACAATTCTTAGAAATCTAATGGAAAATCCAAGAATTCTTGTTTGGTACAGAAAAGACTTAAGAGTAAATGATAATTATGCTCTCGCAGAGTCTTTAGAAATTTCAAAATCTTTGACAGCAATATATATTTTCGATGAGAAATATAATTTGGATTATAATTCACAATCTAGAGCATGGTTCCTTGGGGCATCATTAAAGGAACTAAGATTAAAATGGAAAAATGCTGGCAGTGATTTAATAATAGCTAAAGGAGATCCAGCAAAGTTAATCCCTCAAATAACTAAATTAATCAACGCTAAATTTGTAGCTTGGAATAAGTCTTTGGAGCCTTATGAAATAGAGCGTGACAATATAATAAAAAAAAGGCTATTAACATTAAATGTAAATGTTATTGATTTTTGGGATCACTTATTATCAAAACCTTCTCAGATCTATACTGGGAGCAACAAGCCTTATACAGTATATGGTCCATTCTTAAAAAAGATAAAATCTCAATTAAATAATTTTGAATCAACAAAAGACTATAGTATTAATACCAAAGATTTTGCAATTAAAGGCCTTTCAAATGAGTTAAATAATAATCAAATCATAAAATCATCACAGAAAATACTTAAAGAATTTATTACAAAAAATGATTTCAAAGGTGCAAATATTTGCCCTTGTTTACCCGGTGAAATTGCTGCGGAAAGTTTGTTAGATCATTTTATATCTAGTAATAGAATAAATACATACAATTCAAATAGAGATTTCCCTGCCCAAATAGGAACATCCTATTTGAGTGCTTCATTACGTTTTGGCACTATTAGTATCAGAAAATTATGGAATAAAACTGTTGATTTAATTTTGAATGAGACAAATCAAGAAAGCATAATTTCAATTGAAACATGGCAAAAAGAACTTATATGGAGAGAATTTTATCAGCATTGTTTATTCAATTTCCCCTTACTAGAAAATGGACCTTATCGAAAAAAATGGAATTCATTTCCATGGCAAAATAATAATGATTGGTTTATGCGTTGGAGTGAGGGGAATACTGGTGTTCCTATAGTTGATGCTGCAATGAGACAATTAAATAATAGTGGTTGGATGCATAACAGATGTCGAATGATTGTAGCCTCATTTCTCGTAAAAGATCTTATTTGTAATTGGCAAATGGGGGAAAAGAAATTTATGGAATTACTCGTTGATGGTGATCTTGCTGCAAATAACGGAGGCTGGCAATGGAGTGCTAGTAGTGGTATGGACCCCAAACCGCTTAGGATTTTCAATCCATATACTCAGACTCAAAAATTTGATCCATTATGCGCATATATTAAATTTTGGATACCTGAATTAAAAAATGTCTCAAATACAGAAATCATTAAGGGAGATATTCAAAAAGCAGAAAGGAATCAATATCCAAGTCCAATTATTAATCATAGTGCTCAGCAAAGGATCTTTAAATCAATTTATGCTGATATTTCAAGCTCATCCTGATAATTACTTAGGATTAAATTTAACGTCTCTGAAACGTATAACTGCTCATCATATGAAATTTCTGGAAACATAGGCAAACTCAATACTTCTGTACAAACTTTTTCCGTATGAAAAAGACTTTTTCTATTAAACGTTCTAAATTTATACGCGATTTGAGCATGTATAGGAATTGGATAGTAAATAATTGAATTAATTCCTTTTTTTAGTAAATGATTTTTTAAGAAGTTCCTAGGGGATTTCCTAATATTTGCATCAGTAGCAAATAAATTTGATGAACTATCTTGAATTGAAAAATTATTATTTTTTAATTTGATGACAAATTGATTCCAACTATGGGAAGCAAAATCAGTATTAGCTTTTGGGAGAGTCAAAAAATTATTTTTTTCAATTAATTTAAAGTAATTTTTAGCAACTTGTTGACGCTTCTCAACCCAATGCATAATCCACTTTATTTTTACATTAAGAACTGCTGCTTGAATTGTATCAAGCCTACTATTGAAACCTATTCTACTATGACTATATCTTTTAGGACTTCCATGAACAGCTAATTCCCTTATTTTTTTAGCAAGTTCATTATTTGATGTGGTGACAGCACCCCCATCTCCAGCAGCACCAAGATTCTTTGTAGGGAAGAAACTAAAACATCCGACGTCTCCTACACTTCCAACTCTTTTATCTTTCCATCTAGTACAAGTTGCTTGAGCACAATCTTCAATAATTCTTAAATTATATTTATTTGCAATTAATAACAATGAATCCATATCTAGAGAATTACCAAATAAATGGACTGGAATAATTGCTTTTGTACAAGAATTTATATGGTTTTCGATTTGATTTATATCAATTAAAAAAGTATTAGGGTCAATATCTACAAAAACTGGTTTGGCACCAACAATGCTTATAGCTTCTGCAGTTGCAAAGAAGCTAAAAGAAGCAGTTATCACTTCATCACCATATCCGATATCAAGTGCTCTTAAAGCTAGAACTAATGCATCAGTTCCACTATTACATCCAACAACATGATCAACACCTATCAGAGAGGCAAAAGAACTCTCAAATTTAGAGATTTCTGATCCTCCTATGAATTGACCGCCTTTGAGCACTCTTAATACCGCTTCTTCTATTTCAGAACTAATTTCTGAATATTGTCTATCAAGGGTAAAAGGAGGTACATTCATACGACTTATTTTAACCACTAAGCAATGATCTCGGGATAAGTATGGTTTTATTTTTAATTAAACCACTCTGGTTCATTCCCAGGAGTCCATTTGATATTGCATCCTAATGAAGGGTTCTGAATCCCTGAGTATGATTTACCTTGTTCAAGAGCTCTTATTGCTTTCCAAATATCTTCGCCAGTTGTAGGGATTTCATTGGATGGTCTACTCTTATCCAATTGGCCATGATAAAAGAGAGAGAATTCAGAATATCCATTATTAGAAAAAAGATAAAAATCTGGAGTGCAGGCAGCCTTTAATTTTTTTGCAAAATTTTGATCCTCATCATATAAGTAAGGGAAAGCCCAATCATTTCGTTCTGCCTGCTTTTTTAGATTATCAGGAGAATCGTCTGGATGAGTTGTAATATCATTACTTGAAATGGCAATGGTTTGAATATTTTCTTCAATATCTTTTGTAAATTTTGATAAATATCCCTCTACATATTTCACAAATGGGCAATGTGCACAAATAAACATAATAAACAAATGTTTATTATTTAATTTAGAAAAGTTAAACTTTTCTGAATAATCTGTATTTGTGTCAAGCATTTCGAAAGGAGGTAACTTAGTACCTAACTCAAGAAACATCGAATTAGTTTTTACCATTGTTATAAAACGAAAAAATATAGTTGAAGATTATTGTATATTTTTGGGGAATCTATAAACAAGTGCACACTCTATAGGAGAATTAAATAAACATTAAAGGAAAATGTTACTAGATTTAACTGACAAAAAAATCCTTGTTACGGGAATTGCAAATAATCGCTCTATCGCTTGGGGCATAGCTCAGCAGCTTTCAAAGGCCGGAGCAGATTTAGGTATTACGTATTTACCTGATGATAAAGGTAGATTTGAAGCCAAAGTAAAAGAACTAACTAAGGTTCTCAATCCCTCTTTATTTTTGCCCCTAAACGTACAAAATCCATCACAGATTGAAGAGGTTTTTGAAAATATTAAAAACAAATGGGGAGGGATCGATGGATTAGTTCATTGTCTAGCCTTTGCTGGTAGAGATGAATTAATTGGAGATTATAGCGCTACTTCATCAGAAGGATTCGATAGAGCTCTTAATATAAGCGCTTATTCTCTCGCTCCATTATGTAAAGCGGCTAAACCACTATTTAATCAGGGTGCAGGAGTAGTTTCACTTACCTATCTTGGTTCTGAAAGAGCAATTCCCAACTATAATGTTATGGGTGTTGCGAAAGCCGCATTAGAAGCTTCAGTTAGATATCTTTCTGCAGAGTTAGGACCAAATCAACAAGTTAGAGTTAATGCAATAAGTGCTGGGCCCATAAGAACTCTCGCAAGTTCTGCTATTGGCGGAATTTTAGATATGATCCATAATGTAGAGGAAAAAGCTCCTCTTCGCAGAACCGTTACGCAAACAGAGGTTGGAAACACAGCAGCCTTTCTTTTGAGTGATCTTTCGAGTGGTATTTCAGGTCAAACTATTTACGTTGACGCTGGATATTGCATTAATGGTATGTAGTTTTTAATTTCAATTCTAATTTCAATGAATAGAGAAGCGGAAATTCAAAGAAAAACTAATGAAACAGATATTAGTATTTTCCTAAATATTGATGGCAACGGAAACTCTGAAATAAATACTGGAGTCCCATTTCTAGATCATATGCTTAATCAAATATCTAGTCATGGCTTATTCGATTTAAAAATCAAAGCAAAGGGAGATACTGAAATTGATGATCATCATACTAATGAAGATGTTGGAATCGCACTTGGTAAAGCTTTTTCTAAAGCTCTAGGAGACCGAAAAGGCATTAATAGATTTGGGCATTTTATAGCTCCATTAGATGAGGCTCTAATACAAGTGACATTAGATTGTTCTGGAAGACCCCATTTATCTTATAATCTTGAAATTCAATCTTTCAGGATAGGAACTTATGAAACAGAATTAGTACGAGAATTTTTTATAGCCTTTGTAAATAGTAGTGGTATTACGCTACACATAAATCAAATACAAGGCTTGAATGCTCACCATATAGTTGAAGCTAGTTTTAAAGCATTTTCTAGAGCATTAAGAATGGCTACTGAAATAGATTCAAGGAGATTTGGCTCAATCCCTAGTAGTAAAGGTATGCTTGAAAGTCAATAAAATTTTAAAATGCAATATTTTATTTATTGAAAATCCACAATTTACTTCAAATTTAGCGAAAATAGAAAATAAATAACCAAAGTGACAAGTTTACAAGACAAAAAAGTTGGGGAAACTAAATCATTTAATAAATCTGATTGGTCAAGTGCGTACCAGAATGTCACTGTTGAGCTAAACGATGAAATATTAGAAGCCTCCAATGGTGAGGAAATAAAAGGATTAAATGGAACTCTTTTTAGAAATGGACCAGGAATTTTAGAAAGAGACAACCAATGGGTTCATCATCCCTTTGACGGAGATGGAATGATCACGGCTATAAAGTTTATTAATGGTCAAGCATCGCTTACAAATAAATTTGTTAGAACAAAGGGTTTTCAAGAAGAAGAAAAGAAAAATAAATTTATCTATAGAGGAGTGTTTGGGACTCAAAAAAAAGGCGGTATATTGAATAATTTATTTGACCTAAATTTCAAAAATATTGCTAACACTCATGTAATTAAATTAGGTAATGAACTTCTAGCACTCTGGGAGGCGGCTGGACCACATGCATTAGATCCTAACAATTTAGAAACTAAAGGATTGACTACTCTTAAAGGAGTTTTGAAATCTAATGAAGCTTTCAGTGCACATCCTAAAACTGATTTAAATTCAACATCTTCTCCTGAAGTAGTAGTTACTTTCGGAGTTCAAACTGGACCCCAAAGTACTATCAGGTTAATGGAATTTTCCAATAGCGGTAAAAACTCTGGTGATATTCTTTATGACAGAAAAGATAAATTAAATGGATTTGCATTTCTACATGATTTTGCCATAACAAGTAATTGGGCAATATTCTTACAAAATGCAATTGACTTTAATCCGCTGCCTTTCGTAATGGGACAAAAAGGCGCAGCACAATGTTTAAAATCAAACCCTAAGAAAACTGCTAAATTCTTTATAGTTCCTAGAGATAGTGGATTATTTAAAGGACAACCTCCAATTATTATTGATGCACCTAAAGGATTTGTTTTTCATCATGTAAATGCATATGAAGATGGATATCAAATAATTTTAGATAGTATTTTTTATGACGACTTCCCCTCCGTGGGTCCTGATGAAAATTTTAAAGAGATTGATTTTGAAAAATATCCAGCTGGTAAACTAAAAAGATCTATCATCGATTTAAAAAATAAGAAATCTAAATTAGACATTATTAGTGATCAAACCTGTGAATTTGCTACTGTCAACCCTAAATTACTTGGGATAAAAGCTTCCTATAGCTGGATGGCGTGCACAGAACAAAAAACGGGTAATGCTCCTTTACAAGCCATAAAGAAGATCAACTTAAATACTAAAGAAGAAATATTTTGGTCGGCAGCACCAAAAGGTTTTGTAAGTGAACCAATAATGGTCCCAAAACTAAATTCTGATATTGAAGACGAAGGCTTCTTATTCATCATTATTTGGAATGGGGATAGAAGAGGCAGCGACTTAGTTATTTTAAATTCGCAAAATCTAGAGGAATTAGTAACTTATAACTTACCAATAAATATCCCTCACGGTCTCCATGGTTCTTGGTCAAATAATTAATCTCAAACATCTCCAAAAAGTGTTACTAATTTCGGAATTATTTTATTAAGAGCTTTTCCTCGATGACTTTCCTTAGATTTAACATCATCGTTCATTTCTGCAAAAGTTAATCCACTAAATTTCTCTTCAAATATTGGATCATAACCAAATCCATTAGATCCTCTTTGCACTTGTAGTATATTTCCGTAGCATTTCTCTTCTACATTGAAAAGGATTTCTCCTTTAGGAGAAGCAAGACAAATATGTGCTACAAAAAAAGCACTTCTATCATCAAATCCCGAGAGTTCCCTTAACACTCTTTCTATCCTTTGTTTATCGTTGGATGCATATCTAGAGGAATATATTCCAGGATCACCATTTAAAGCATTAATACATAAGCCTGAGTCATCTGCGATAGCATAGTTTTTGGTTATTAAAGAAACTTTTGATGCCTTTTTAATAGCATTTTCTCTAAAATTCTTCCCATTCTCAATAATATCTATTGACTCCGGTTGTAAAAGTAAATTACAGTTTACTCTTGACAGCAATTTTTTGTATTCGAAAATCTTACCTGAATTTTTACTAGCTAAATATAAGGTCTTTTTCATTTATGCAACTAATTTGCTTACAAAATTTTGACTCCATAATAAAGTCTTTTCCAGAAGATCTTTTGAAGTGGCTTCGCAATATATTCTTAGCAAAGGTTCAGTCCCTGAGAACCTAAATAATATCCAGTAGTTTTTGTCAATCCTAAATTTAATTCCGTCTACCATAGATATATCCTTTACTGGAAATGAGCAGATTTCTTTGGGATGATTTTTGAGAATAAAGTCTTTTAAAATTTTTTTCTGAGAATTATTTGGGAAAGATATATCAACCCTATCGTAAAAACTTGGACCAAATTCCTGTTGAATTTTATCTAGAGAATTACAAAGATAATTAGATTCTTCTGCAATACCATTTAATAAAACCATCGCTGCAAACAATGCATCTCTTTCAGGCAAAAATTCGCCAAAGGCTATACCACCTGATTCTTCTCCCCCAATAAAAATTTGCTCACTTAACATTTTTTCAGAAATAAATTTGAAGCCTACTGGTAGCTCATAAACTTGTCTATTTTGTTGTTCTGAAATATTTTTAATAATATCAGAGCCACTAACAGTTTTTATTACTGAATAAGAATTTTTATTTTTTCGCCCAAGATAATCAATAAAGTAAGGTAGTAATATTTGCGAACTACAATATCTTCCATTTTCGTCAATAACAGAAATTCTATCTCCATCTCCATCAAAAATAATTCCTAGTGTTTTAATTCCATCTTTAGATTCATGCTTTAAAATATTTCTTAGTTTTTCTAAGTAATCTTCAAGTGGTTCTGGCGGGTTTCCATCAAAGTAAGGATCTCTATTATTTCTAATAGAGCTTAAAAAATCGGATGCACCTTCACCGAAAATAACATTTAAAATTTGAGAAGCTGAGCCATGCATTGAATCAACAAATACTTTCAATCTCATTTTCTTTAATTTATTTGAAATAAATTCAGTATTAAAAGATAATTTTATTTTTTCTAAATGATATTTTTTAATGTCTATCTTTGTATATTTACCTCCTATAGGTGTTGTGATATTGCCTAATTTCAATCTTTGTTCCACATTTTTAGTAAATGATTCATTTACTGAACATCCTTTGAAACTTTTAATCTTCAAGCCAAGCCAATTATATGGGTTATGACTTGCTGTGATTATTAATGCACCTAGAAAATTAAAATCTTTAACATATAAACTACAAGCAGGAGTTGTTACAAATTCATTTGAGAGTATTGGTTCTAAATCACAAGCTTTGATAAAGGGGATTATTGACTTTGCAAACTCCTCAGCCATGAATCTTCTGTCATAACCAATTAATATCTTATTTGTTTGTACAGTTTCGGAAAATTGATACTTTAGTTCTTGACATGATGCAACTACTACTTTCTTTAAATTATTAAAATTAAAATCAAAACCAATAATACCGCGCCAACCATCTGTTCCAAATTTAATAAATGTGGAAAGATCTTCACCCAAAATTCTAAAACCTCTTAAATAAATAAGTACAGATTTATATACTAATTTATGTAATATTAAATTAATAGTATTTTCAAAAAATTTGAATAATTTATTACTCAAAAGTTATCTAAGATGTAAGAGGAAAGCATGGCTTGATTATAAGGGTAATAAATTATATAAATCTTGGTCTCCCCAAAAATCCATTGAACAAATTACCGAATATAAAAATTTTAAGGCCTATACAGGAGGAGATCTATATACAGGCATTAAGGCTTGTGAACTAGGTTATAAAGGGGTTATTGGATTGATAATTAAATATGAACTGAAGGAAAATTGCAATACCATACTAAGACCTTCAATGCTGGTTAAGACAATAGGTAAAAGTAAATGGGGAAATTATAAATATGTTCCTGCAGTCTCTAGATTAGGGCAAAGAACAACAAGGGAACACCTTTTAGATTTGGCTTTATGTGCAATATTTTTAGAGAAGATTCAAAAGTCTAGAGTAGAATATGGTCTTGTTTTATCTAGTTATGGAAATAAACTAGGTGCTGATAAAATTTCTTTAAATACGAAATTAAGAAAAAAAGCAATTTCGAGTTTTTTAGAATTAAATGATACTCTAAGAGGCAATATCCCAAACATTACTAAAAATCGCAAAAAATGTTCTATTTGCACATGGCAAAAATTCTGTGATAAAGAGGCTAGTTCTTTTGGATATCTTACAGAAATAGATGGGATTGGATCAAAGACTGCTTTAAATTTAAAAAAGATCGGAATAAAAAATATAAATCAACTAGCAAAAATAGATAAGTTTGAATTAAATGACAAGCTATCTAAAATTCAGGCTCAAGATATTAAAAAGAGCTCAAGATTTATTCACCAATCAAAGTCTTATATTTCTGGAATACCCTTAAGTATTTCAAAATGGGATGAAATATCTAAACAAACCTTTTTAAATGAATCCGGATATTTTGTATTAGATATTGAATCAAACCCAGATGAAAAGCATGACTTCTTATACGGTTTTATTGGAATTAATAATATCTATAACAATGATGAAGAATACCAATACGATTCAATCTTAAATTTAAATCAAAATAATAAAAA
>Ga0160422_10000658_pt1 | contig 21082 bp, 19 predicted proteins | sample Fk160mmetaG_FD_108192 | JGI IMG/M metagenome (GOLD analysis project Ga0160422, IMG submission 108192) | Marine microbial communities from the Central Pacific Ocean - Fk160115 60m metaG | ecosystem: Environmental > Aquatic > Marine > Oceanic > Photic zone | place: The Central Pacific Ocean...
AAGACCACTCGCTGAGCATTAACCACATGATGCAATAGAATATAGGCAACCCAAAAAACATTAAAATAATGGCCAGCCCTTTTTTTACAGATATATTTAATGGGGGTTTTTTCATAAAAAAAATCTAGATCTATTGAATTGAATTAATACGTCTTTTCCTGCTTGTTGATATTTTCTTGGTTTGGCTAACGAAAATTTTAAGAGAATTTAAGTAATTCAATGTCCATCTATGCGATATATTTCAAGAAAATCAAAGTCTGTACAGAGTATGGAGTAGTTTTGCGCTGTCATAAACAATTGGGAGATATTTTATGTTAGATGACCCGCCGATTTTGAAAGTTCGCAAGCCGAATAGGCGCCCAACAAAAAAGCAAATTCTTGCGTTTGCAGGCGCCATTACTAGTAACGTTGCGGACTGTATGGACGGAAGAGGGGCTATGCATCATTCTATAAAGTCACTCCAGATGAATTCTGCAAACTTTTGCGGGCCAGCACTGACATGTTTCTCCTACCCTGCTGATAATTTAGCGGTCATGGGAGCACTTCACCTATCTGAGCCCGGTGACGTCATTGTGTGTGCTAACGACGCTTTTGAAGCCACGGCTGTTATAGGTGACTTGGTCTGTGGTATGATGAAGAATAAGGGTGTTGCAGGCTTTGTCACGGATGGAATGGTGAGAGATCAAAAAGGAATTGAACCCTGGTTACTTCCTGTATTTTGTCGAGGTGTAAATCCTAATTCACCGGCTAAGATGGGACCTGGATCGGTAGGGCTGCCTATCCATATAGGAGGTATAACTGTTGAAACGGGTGATATCATAATTGGTGATATTGACGGTGTTGCGGTAGTGCCCTTCGGTCAGATAGATGAAGTGATAACAAAACTTGAATCTCTGACGGCTGCCGAGGCTGTTTTTGAAGCGCGGGTAAAATCCGGTCTGGCGGAACCAGACTATATAGAGGAGTTAATGTCTTCAAGCAAAACGCTCTATGTGGATTAGAGGCTACTATCTTGGCTAATTTGATCTGGGGAATTAGATGAGTGAAATTAAACAACTAGCTTACGCGCTGGGTGCGCAAATTAAAGGTATTAGAGTCAGTGAACCCCTGAGCGACGTGCAAACAGCATTTATTCGGAAAATATGGCACGAGAATCATGTTATTCTCTTTAGAGAGCAAAACGCCAAACCCCGCGAGATAATAGAATTTGCCAGTAATTTTGGTGAGCTTGATGACCATGCGAGTACTCCATATTATAGATTAGAAAATTTTCCTCAGCTGATGGAAATTACGACAAGGCTTATAAATGGACGGCCATCAGAAACAAGAAATGTTGGTCGGAATTGGCACTCAGATTATTCGTATACGCAAAGGCCGGCTGCGGCATCAATGTTATTCTGTGTTGAGCCTGCGCCAGTGGGCGGAGACACAATGTTCTGTAACATGGTAAAGGCATATGAAACATTATCGAGACCAATGCAAAAAATAGTGAATGGACTGCATTCAGTTTATGATATTTCGCTGACTGCCGGCCTGTTTCAACGGGATGCAAAAAAAGTTGAAGAGACGCGAAATCTTAACCCGCCCATAGCCCACCCGACAGTGCGAGTGCATCCCGAAAGTGGTAAAAGAGCCTTATATGTAAGTGAGAGGGTTTCTCACTTCCACGGGATGACTAGCGAGGAAAGTAAGCCGTTGATTGATTTTCTTTGTTGCCATGCAACCAGATCAGAAAATGTCTACAGGCATGTATGGAGAGCCGGAGATTTACTTTGCTGGGATAATCGAACAACGATGCATGTGGCCTTAACTGATTTCGATTTAACGCAAGCTCGTCACATGCTGAGAGCGACGTTAATTGGAGAGCAGTCCGGCTTTATTGTCGACGGTTAAATGATTGGACAGCGCAAGCCTTCCACGAGCTTTCCGAAATCTTCATGATTATCGTCAATTAGACCCTCTCTGATAAGGAAATCTAAAATAACTAAATTACAATTATATTTAAAGGCATGCGGGTGATTTTTGACTATTTCCATTACGGCGTTGATGGGAATTAAATCAAATTTTTTAACCTCGTTGTCGTTTGGTAAGGGGATAAATGAGTTAGGAAGATACAGATCGTAGACATATAGAATTTTGCGTCGTAGGGTCGTTCCAGCTTGCATATTATAACTCACAAATCCCTTCGGTTCACTTGCTTTCGCCAGATCTTCAGGAATTGAAGCTTCCTCATAACACTCCTTGATGACATTCTCTTGCCGGGTTATGTTACTCGGCTGTCCGCCCGCGACCATATTGTCTAATTCGCCCGGAAAAGTCGTGCGCTGCTCGGAGCGGGTAGCCACCCACATTTTTTTATTTTCATGACTATTGGAAATACCATTTAGATGCACGCCTGTGTTTAAGATTCCAAAGAAATCAGCAGCCCCTCGATCAATTTCCATTAAGGTTTTTCCGTTAACATTTTCTTTAACTGCATATTTCTCATTCAATTTACGAAGTTTAGGATATTTGGCCCTGAGTATCTTGAGCATCGCCTCTATGGCCACAGTTCTGTTTCTTGGATTAACAAGGGTATCAGATAATGCAATATGATCCGACATCGATACAAAAATCTTTGGAAAAGCTTCGAGATATTTTGCATTTTTTTTGTGCACGTATCCGACTGTTTTATCAGAAATACGCCATGGCAAAAATTCCTTCAGATCATATTGATTGCAACGGGAAATGTGAAAAAGGAAACCCATCTTGACCTCTATTTGCCCAAACTTAATTTTACTTTATCTTGGCATTTGCCTTGCAGAAAGCTTAATCACAGCTATATTCTCGGGATATGGATACTCTAATAATTATATTGCTCGCCATCTCCGTAATTCTTGTCGTTGGCGCGTTGGTCGGGGGCCTAGTTGCTATGGCCCGCGGAGGTAAATTAGGCCCGCAAAGGTCTAATATGTTTATGCGCTACAGAATTTTGTTTCAAGGAATTGCTATAGTGCTAGTCATGGTATTGCTCTCTTTTGCGAAAGATTAAATAAGCGAGGGGTATTAAAATGGTTAAGTTGACGAAGATATACACTCGAGGAGGCGATGAAGGTTTTACTTCTTTGGGAAGCGGTGAAAGAGTAGCAAAGTATTCGGATAGGCCGGCTGCATATGGAGCGGTTGATGAAGCAAACGCAGCCATTGGCTTGGCTCGTTTGGAGGCGTCTGGGAGTGTCGACGAAGCTCTTGCGCGTATTCAAAACGACCTTTTCGATTTGGGTGCGGATCTCTGCACACCAGAAGGGGGCCAAAGGAATTCGGGGGCTTTGAGGATCTCCCAAAATCAAGTCGACCGGCTAGAAAATGAAATCGATCTGATGAACAAGAGTTTACAGCCGCTTTCTTCATTCGTTTTGCCCGGGGGCACCCCGGTCGGGGCATTTCTTCATAACGCTCGAACAATAGTAAGACGAGCCGAACGCCAAATCACGCTTCTTTCTTCAAAAGAAGCGGTTAATCCTGCCGCGATAAAATATATCAACAGGCTGTCGGATCATTTATTTGTTTTATCAAGACACGTCAATGATGATGGTGCCAAGGACGTTCTTTGGGTCCCCGGAAAAAACCGCTAGATCGCGAATAAAAACCGTTAGATCGCAAATCAAGTGAATTACGATAATGCCCCTGTATCAGCCTGTTTGTCTTGACATATTTGTCTCTCTCTCCTACGTAGGAGGAGAACATTTGATTTAAATCAGCGGGGTTCTAATAAGCCATGAAAATTCTTGTGCCAGTCAAACGGGTAATTGATTATAATGTAAAAGTGCGAGTGAAGGCCGATCAAACCGGTGTTGAGCTCGCAAACGTAAAAATGTCGATGAACCCCTTCGATGAAATATCAGTTGAGCAGGCGATCAGGCTTAAAGAAGCAGGAGTTTGCGAAGAGATAATTGCCGTTTCAATCGGTGTCCAGCAATGCCAAGAAACTATAAGGACAGCACTGGCGATGGGCGCAGACAGAGGGATACACGTCCTTCACGACGGAGATGTTGAACCATTAGCTGTTGCAAAAATTCTCAAAGAATTGACCAACAAAGAGGGGCCGTCGCTTATCATTGTCGGTAAACAGGCCATCGATGATGACTCCAATCAGACAGGACAAATGCTGGCGGCTTTACTTGGCTGGGGACAAGCTACATTCGTTTCGGATATCCAGGTTGAAGGAGAACAAGTTAAAGCAACACGAGAGGTTGATGGCGGACTTGAAACAATCTCGGTTAGTATGCCTGCTGTTATAACGACAGACTTACGTCTGAATGAACCTAGATATGCTTCGCTGCCAAATATCATGAAGGCAAAGAAAAAACCGATTGACCAAACCTCGCCTGCTGATCTTGGTGTGGATCCCTCAGTTAGGCTAGAAATTTTGAAGGTCGCTGAGCCTCCACAACGAGAATCCGGAGTGAAGGTTGAGGATGTTGCCGACTTAGTTGATAAACTACGAAATACAGCAAAGGTAATTTAATATGACTATTTTGATACTTGCGGAACACGACAATACCGAGCTTAGGCCTGCCACGTTAAATGCGGTGACAGCAGCTAAGGAACTTGGTGGTGAAATAGAGATACTGGTAGCAGGGTCTGGTTGCGAGGGTGCAGCAAATGAAGCCTCAAAAATAGAGGGTGTCAACAAGATCTTAGTCGCAGACTCGGTTGAGTATGCCAATGCTCTGGCAGAAAATGTAGCAACCCTAGTGAGTAATATTGCCGAAAGTTATAGTCATATACTTGCCACCGCCACGACTTCAGCGAAAAATATTATGCCCCGTGTGGCTGCACTAAAAGATGTACAACAGGTCTCGGAAATCTCTGAAGTTATCGATGCTGAAACTTTTGTGAGGCCAATCTACGCCGGGAATGCAATGGCTACTGTGAAAACGTCAGATAGCATAAAGGTAATCACTATAAGAGGCACGTCTTTTGAGGCAGCACAGGAAGAAGGCGGCAGTGCCCCGATAGAAAAGATCGAAGCATCGGGGGATGCAGGTCTCAGCCAATATATAGGATCTGAGCTCAGTGCTTCTGAACGCCCCGACTTGACAGCTGCGCGTATTGTAGTGTCAGGAGGGCGTGGCATGCAGTCAGGAGAAAATTTTCCAATCATTGAAGCGGTTGCGGACAAACTTGGTGCAGCAGTTGGCGCATCTAGGGCAGCAGTCGACGCAGGGTATGTTCCAAACGACTATCAAGTTGGGCAAACTGGTAAGGTAGTTGCCCCCGACTTATATATTGCCGTCGGTATATCTGGAGCTATTCAGCACTTAGCAGGAATGAAGGATAGCAAGGTAATCGTAGCAATTAATAAGGATGAAGAAGCGCCCATTTTCCAAGTTGCTGATTTTGGGCTCGTCGCTGATCTATTTAAAGCTGTACCGGAGCTGGATGACGAACTTCAGAAAAATGGTTTCTCTGGTTAACCATATCCTTTAAAGCAGTAGAGGCTGGCGATGATAGACAACGTTGGTATCGTTGGTGCTGGGCAAATGGGCAGCGGCATTGCTCACGTAGTTGCACTCAGTGGGCGGAGGGTTCATTTATTAGATCTAGATCAGAACCTCTTGCGGCGTAGTATCGAGACGATAGAAAAAAATACGGCTCGCCAGGTGAGCAGAGGAAAAGTTACCGAGGAGGATGCGAAGTCTGCGCTCTCTCGTATAGAAACTGGAACAGATTACTCAGGTTTTAAAGATTGCGATATCGTAATCGAAGCTGCCACTGAAAACGAAGCTGTGAAGCGGGAAATATTTAAAGAGATGGCTGGTTCCTTAAGTGAACACGCTCTCTTGGCAACAAATACATCGTCAATCTCTATCACACGTTTGGCTTCAATAACTGATAGGCCTGAAAAATTCATAGGAATGCATTTTTTTAATCCGGTTCCGGTCATGCAATTAGTGGAGTTGATAAAAGGGATAGCAACAAGTAAAGAGACGTTTGCATCCGTTAAAGAGTTGTCGGAATCGCTTGGTAAAACTGTAGCAGAGGCAGAGGACTTTCCAGCTTTCATAGTCAACAGGATTTTGGTTCCGATGATTAATGAAGCTGTTTATGCTGTTTACGAAGGCGTTGGTACAATTAGTTCGGTTGATATAGGCTTGCGCCTGGGCGCTAATCACCCTATGGGTCCCCTTCAGTTAGCTGATTTTATCGGTCTTGATACCTGCTTATCTGTGATGCAGGTGATGCATGCGGGGCTTGCTGATCCGAAATATCGACCATGCCCCCTACTGGTTAAATACGTTGAGGCCGGTTGGTTAGGGCGGAAAACAGGAAAAGGATTTTATGACTATAGTGGGGACGAACCTATCCCCACTAGGTAGTTTCCTTTTAATGGCAAATAATTTCCAAATATTTTGTTGCATTTATATAAAATATAATATAAATTAATAAAAAATGTTTCTAATCCTTTAGAAGGAAGGATATGTGATGACCAAAAAGGTTGCAAATAAAGCAATTGAGTTACTGGCAAAAGCAGTCTCAGATTTGAACGGTAATGAAAAAAAAGTCGCTGACGCGCTAATTGCTGAGTTGAGAGTAAACTCACTGGTGCTCGGACCTGGACCAATCCAGGCAATTGCAGGCAAACCCCTTGAAAATACTTCATACTCGTTGTCTTTAGAGGCTCTCGAACGAGGTAACAACTCGCTACACTAAACGAAATGGATGCCTGATCACCTAATTTCGTAAGTAGAAGTTAACCAACTCGACTGCGGATGGCGTGTCCCATTTGGCAGCACCCTCAAGTTTGCCGACGACTTTTCCAGTGGGGCTAATAAGTAGTGTCGTCGGAATGCCGGTTAGACCTAATTTACGCATTAGGGACGCTTTGGGATCGCTTCCCGACTTAAGTGATGTTAGGCCCAACTTCTTCAAAAAGGGCTGAAACACTCTAGGCCCACTGCGGTCGATAGAAATCAATAACAACTTAAATTTTGAGTTATTTATTTTAGATTCTAGTTTTGCAAGAGAAGGTAATTCACTTATACAAGGAGCGCACCAAGTCGCCCAAAAATTTATAAGGGTCCAGCTTTTTTTAAACTCATGAAGAGTAACTTCTTTTCCACTCGGATCCATGAAAGGAGTTGAAGGGCTGTCGATGGATGGGTTGTTTTCTGTAAACTTGTTCATATCGCCAGATTTTGGTGGCGTTGCATGGGCAACCTCCGCTACTACTATGAGTGTGAACACGAGAACTATCAGTCCGTGAGACATTGTTAATAAAAAATTTTGAACCCGCATCAGAAAGTCCCCTGAAATGGAAAAAAAGACTAAAGATATAGATAGAAAAAATAAAGAAAAAGGTAAGTCTCAGGTAAGTTCTGTTTGGGGTGGTCGATTTACTGGCGCCCCTTCTGATATTATGGAAAAAATAAATCCCTCAATTGACTTTGATAAACGTTTTTTCGCTCAGGATATAGAGGGCTCAAGAGTTCATGCAGAGATGCTTGGGAAGCAAGGAATTATTTCAGCAAATGAGAGCAAAGAGATAATTGAGGGTCTGAACCAGATTGAAAAAGAAATATCCGAGGGCAACTTCCAGTTTAGAAGAGACTTAGAAGATATACACATGAATGTTGAGGCGCGATTGACTACTTTGATAGGAGAAACCGGTGGTCGATTACACACGGCTCGCTCTAGGAATGATCAAGTTGCAACCGACTTTAAAATGTGGGTTAGGGATAAGATAGACGATTTGATCGAGGCACTGAGCTTACTACAAAAAGCTTTGATCAACAAAGCAGATGAGAATAGTGACGTGGTAATGCCAGGTTTCACACATCTTCAAGTGGCGCAGCCTGTAACTTTTGGTCATCACTTGCTAGCCTATGTTGAAATGTTTGGTAGGGACCGGGGACGCTTTGCAGACTGCAGGTGTAGGTTGAATGAGTGTCCTTTAGGATCAGCCGCCCTAGCAGGTACATCTTTTGAAATTGATCGCGATTTTACGGCTTATAAATTGGGTTTTGATCGTCCAACAGCCAATTCTTTAGACGCAGTATCCGATAGGGACTTTGCATTAGAATTTCTATCAGCTGCATCAATTTGTATCGTTCATTTATCGCGTTTTTCTGAGGAAATTATCAATTGGAAAAGTTCTCAATTTGATTTTGTTAGTTTGTCCGATGCGTTAACTACCGGTAGTTCTATAATGCCGCAAAAGCGTAACCCGGATGCGGCAGAGCTAGTAAGAGGAAAAACCGGGAGGATCGTAGGCGCACTAAATTCACTGCTCGTGATGATGAAGGGACTGCCTCTTGCTTTCTTTAAGGATATGCAAGAAGACAAGGAGCCCTTGTTTGACGCAGCAGACACATTAGAGGTTTGTATCTATGCGTGCATTGGGATAGTTGAGGATATGAAACCCAATGTAGAAAATATGCTTGCGGCATCCGATCAAGGGTTTTCGACAGCTACTGATCTTGCAGATTGGTTGGTTCGAGTATTAGGACTCCCATTTCGTAGAGCGCATCATATTACGGGTGAGATTGTAAAGCTGGCGGAGCAAAAAAAATGCAGATTAGTTGATTTAAAGATAGAGGACCTCCAAGGTATCGAGTCGTCCATAAACGACGATGTATTCGGAGTATTGGATCCCGTGAAATCAATTTCTAGTCGCGTCAGTTTTGGAGGAACAGCACCAATCAACGTAACCAAGGCGGTTGCGAAGGCAAGGAAACGATTTCTTTAGCTGTAAGGATATTTTAATGAAAAGAAAATGTACCAGTTTATGTTTTATATGGTTAACAATACTATCTTTTGCCTTTCTTTCGCTTGGTAGTTGTGGAAAAAGAGGAGCACCGAAACTATTGAGTTCAGATGGAACTAATAACTATAAAAAATATCCAACGCATTAATTTAGATAAGTTTGGGAAAAATTGAGTGATTAAATATAAAAACGGGAACTTAAATGTTGAAAGTGTTGACGTTAGCAGAATAGTCAGCCAAGTCGGAACGCCGTTCTATTGTTACTCACATAATAAAATAGTGGATCAGTACAGGGGGCTTGCTGAAGCGTTGTCATCATCGAAAGTTTCAATTTATTTTGCGGTCAAGGCGAATTCTAATTTAAGTATAATTAAAACACTAGCAAAAGAAGGTGCTGGCGCCGACGTAGTCTCGCTGGGTGAGTTTAAAAGGTGCTTGGTGGCAGGTGTTGACCCCAAAAAAATTGTTTTCTCTGGTGTTGGAAAGACAACAGAAGAGATAGCAGAGGCTTTAAATAAAGATATATTTCAAATAAATGTGGAGTCAGAGGCGGAGTTAATAAATATCAATGCGATAGCAAAATCTCTAGGGAAAGTTGCTATGATAGGCCTTAGGGTAAACCCTGATGTGGATGCAAAAACTCACGAAAAAATAACAACAGGTAAGAAGGAAAACAAGTTTGGGATTGATTTGAAGGATGCGCCAATATTTTTTTCCAAAGCATCCACGCTTTCTAATGTATCCATGAAAAGTCTGGCAGTTCACATAGGATCTCAACTTTTAGAACTATCTCCATATAAAGCGGCCTATAAAAAAATAGCGGAAATGGCACGGTACCTCAGATCAACAGGTCATGAAATTTCGCATCTGGATTTGGGTGGCGGCTTGGGTATTCCGTATTCAGATGAAAACCTTGCCGATTTGTATGCTTATAACCAAATCATCTCGGAGACGGTAGGGAATTTGGATTGTAAGCTGAGTATTGAACCAGGTCGATATTTAGTTGGTGAAGCAGGAATACTGATTACTCGGGTGATTTATATTAAACAAGGTGAACAAAAGAAGTTTGTGATCGTGGACGGTGCAATGAATGACCTTATTCGACCCACACTCTACGATGGATTTCATGCTATTGTTCCAGTAACGGAAAAAAACCTATCTTCTCAAAAAAGCTTGTGTGACGTGGTGGGGCCTATTTGTGAGAGTGGTGATTATTTTGCAAAAGATCGAATGTTGCCGGAGGTTAGCCAAAATGAACTTCTGGCTATAACATGTTCTGGTGCTTATGGAGCTGTAATGGCATCTAATTACAACAGTCGACCATTAATTCCAGAAGTTTTGGTTAGTAATGACGTATTTTCTGTCATAAGAGAGCGTCAGACTTTTGAAAAAATAATTCAAGATGAAAAGCTAGCCGCTTGGCTACAGTAATCTTTCGGCGCTACGAATAATAAAAAAATGAAGAGAGTAAAGGAAAATCGCTATTCAATTTCCCTTTTTATATTTCAACTGTTCACATTAGTAACCTGAGTCGCCGCCGCGGTCTTGATCTGAAAACGTGACTAGAAATTTTACAGTTTTCTCGTCCGGGAACGGCTTTTGGAATTCAAATTTTATAGTTTCATCGGGTAGAAGTATCTTTGCCTCTGGAGTGAAGAACTCAGTTTGCAATTCGCGTCCTGTTGCGTCTATTTCTGTCCCTTGAATTATTGGAATTGCTTGCACCAGTCCTGTTGGATTATAGATCTCTCCTTGGACAAGCAAAATTTCCATGAATTGTTCATTGTTTCTCCAAACACCAATATTTTTTAAAACAAGATTTTCTCCCTTAACTGGAACGTGAAGTCCGATAGCATCATACAAGATTGCGATGGGAGGGTATTGTTTTACGGCGTCTATACGCCAATTAAGACCCGCCGAAATCGCAAGGACAAGCACCGCAAAAATTGTTATTGGCGCCCATGGTACATTCAGTCGCCCTTTTCGAGAGGTTTCAATAATTTCCTCGGAAGATGGTATGGGAATATTGTCTGAAAGCTCAATTTCAGTTTTTAGAGGATTAGGTAAATCCTCCGTTACGTCCTCGAAGGCGAGTTCGTTGTTTTCCTCTATTGGTAATTGATGCCATTTGTGCTGGCACCGACTACACCGAAGCTTTCTCCCTTCCTCTGGGATAGCATCCTCTGGTACATCGAAATAGGCTGAACAATTAGGGCAAGCTATTCGCATCAAGCTAATAGTCCTCGGATGAAAGTCAATTTAAAACCAATTTTTGTTACCCTTGAGTAAATAGTAATTTGAAAATTTTCCAGAAGAAAAATAGTAGGTAATGATCATAAAATCGCTTATCTTTTTCCTATTACGTTTAAGGTCTGTCCCCATATACTATTTGAAAAGATTAGAAAAGAATAGTTAGGAATTTTTATACAAATGGTTCGGTTTGAAAATGTCGAAATAAGGTATCGGGGGAAAGAAGCTATTCTCACTGATGTAAGTTTTGACCTGGGCGAAGGTAATTTTCACTTCTTGACTGGCAAAAGTGGGGCGGGAAAATCATCGCTGCTCAAAGCGATTTACATGGAGATTTTCCCATCAAAAGGAAAGATAAATTTATTTGGCCGCGATATGTCATCAATTACAAAAAAAGAAATCCCCGAAATACGGCGCAGGATGGGAATAGTTTTTCAGGATTTCCGACTAATAAATAACTTGACCGTTCGAGAGAATGTAGCGCTACCGCTGAGGATTTTTGGCACCAAAAGTTCCATTATACGACGCCATGTCCCGGAATTGTTAGAATGGGTAGGTTTGGGCGATCACTTAGATGATTTACCTACATCCTTATCTGGAGGACAGCAACAGCGAGTAGCAATAGCGAGAGCTGTTATAGCTCGGCCAGTACTTTTACTGGCGGATGAACCAACTGGTAACGTTGATGACAACATAGCCGACCGATTATTATATCTCTTTAAAGAGTTGCATCGAACTGGAACGAATATTCTGATTGCAACCCATAATGAAAACTTACTACAAAAATTCGATTATCCAGTCCTGCGGATTGAAGATAGAAAACTTTTATTTAGTGATTAGGGATTTCTTATCGAGAGGAAATATAGTTGTCACTTATATTAATACGGATAAGGCGGGCATTGGAAAGGTGATATTATGAGAATATTTAAGCTCGCGGGGTCGAATTTTTTTTTAGGCTGGATAATGTCTTCAATGATTTATTTGGCGCTTTTGGCAGTCCTCTTTAGTACTGTGTCAACATTATCTTTCGATAAGTGGAGAAGCGCTACGCTAGACTTGGTTACAATTCATGTCCCAAACCCTACGGAAATAATTGATAGCGATGATGGTATTACACGTCTAGATGAAACATTGAAAATCTTGCGCGCATTCCCTGATATTGAAAGTTTTACAGTTTTAGAAAAAAATGACATTGAAAGATTAATCGACCCATTGGTAGATATAGATATTTTGAAAAATATTCTATTGCCAGCATTAATCGAAATAAGGTTAAAAAGAAATAATTTTCTGCCCGACCTCAATAATGCCCTTAAAAATTTATCGACTGACATATTTATAGAAAGTCACGCGGAGTTATTTTTACCAGACGCAAAGACATTCAGTGGAGCGAAAAAATTATTTTCGGTAATAGTCAGCCTAACACTGTTTGTCGCTATGATCTCGATAATCTTTGCAGTTCATGCAGGGCTGGCAGTCAACAGGGAAACAATCCAAGTGATGCATTTGATTGGTGCTAAAAATGGTTTTATAGCCAGAACATTTCAAAAGCATGTACTTAAGGTTCTAGGTTTTGCTAGTGCCTGTGGGACGGCTTTGGCCATGGGAACATTTTTTATTTTAGATAGATTGCTTAGAGTTGCCTTTTTTGGTGATGGGGAGATAGACATTTTTAAGCAAATAAATCTTTGGGATTGGACAATCTTTATGTTAGTCCCTGTTTCCTACCCTCTGCTGGGAATTATCGTGGCCGGGGGTTCGGTTTTAACCTTTCTTGGGAAGCAAAATTAATAATTTTGGGAATGAATGGAAAACGCGTTCTTTAATTTTAAAGTTGCCCAACGCTCATTGGCCACACTTTTTTTGCTTTTAGTAATTTTATGGTTTATCGGCTTTGCAAATTTCTTGAGGTCAATCCCAATTCAAACCCCCGGTGATATTGTAAAAAGTGATGCTATAATTGTATTGACTGGTGGCTCAAGAAGACTAGAAGTTGGGATCGCATTATTGGAAAACCATAAAGCAGCTTTATTATTTGTGTCTGGGGTCAATGAAAAGGTAACGAGGTCAGATATTTTGAACTTGCTGGATGGAGGAAAAATACTTAAGAGTAACAAGCTCTTTAGTTGTTGCATCACGCTTGGCTATACAGCTGAAGACACCAGAGGAAATGCTAAGGAAAGTCTTCAATGGGTTCGTGAAAATAGCTTAAAATCTATTATTCTTGTGACAAGTAACTACCATATGCAGAGAGCGTACTTGGAGTTCAAATCGCAAAATCCTAATATAAAGATCACTCAATATCCTGTTTCCAATGGCGAATTTCGGCTCACGAATTGGCTGACGCATTCTAAAAAATTTGTTTTATTATTTTTGGAATTTCACAAATTAATTTTGACAAATCTGCGTGCATACTGTTGTTATCCGTAGCTAGCTTCTAACACTCATCTTGAAACACACGGTGTTAACAGCAAATTTTTTCGGCGTCATAAATGTGATAAAGCAAAAAGTCATTTTGGTCTGGATCAATGGAACTTAATTCACAAATTTCACAATGGATATGGAACAGCAAATATAGGTTCTTCGGAGCGGATGGCAACGCTATTGATTCAAGTATTGAAGATACATGGAGACGTATAGCGGAAACGGTAGCTTCAGTTGAAAAAGAACCACAAAAATGGAACCAAAAATTTTATGATTCGCTTAAAGGATTTAAATTTCTGCCAGCGGGTAGAATAATTGCGGGAGCAGGAACTGGGCGTTCTGTTACGCTGTTTAATTGCTTTGTTATGGGAGATATTCCCGATGATATGGCTGGAATATTTACTGCAGTCAAAGAAGCTGCCCTCACCCTTCAACAAGGCGGTGGCATCGGTTATAACTTTTCTACTCTTAGACCAAAAGGCGCACCGGTAGTCGGAGTAGGTGCCGACGCTTCGGGTCCACTATCTTTTATGGATGTTTGGGACTCGATGTGCCGAACCATAATGAGTGCAGGGTCCCGCCGGGGAGCGATGATGGCTACTTTGCGTTGTGATCACCCAGATATAGAGGATTTCGTGGAGGCAAAAAGCGACCCGTCCCGGCTTAGGATGTTCAACCTGTCTGTATTGATAACTGATAAATTTATGGAAGCCATCTCCAAAGGAAAAAACTGGGATTTGAAGTTCGAGGGAAGAGTGTACAAGACAATAGCGGCGACTGAGTTGTGGAATAAGATTATGAAATCCACTTATGAATTTGCTGAGCCGGGCGTGATTTTTATAGATCGAATCAACAAACAAAATAATTTGGCTTATTGTGAAGAAATTTCTGCTACAAACCCATGCGGAGAGCAACCCTTGCCCGCATATGGTGCCTGCCTGCTAGGCTCGATAAACCTCGCAAAATTGATCAATGTGCCATTTGGAAAAGGCGCCTCACTGGACTTGACGGCATTAAGGGAGTTAACGAAGACAGCGGTCCGAATGTTGGATAACGTTATCGATATTTCCAGATACCCCATCGATCAGCAGAGGGAAGAAGCAGTAAGTAAGCGCCGGATAGGGCTTGGGATAACAGGTCTAGCCGATGCACTTATAATGTGCGGTGTCAGATATGGTTCGGAAGAGGCGGTGAATTTGACAAGAAATTGGTTGAGGGTGTTAAGGGATAGCGCTTACAGGTGCTCTATAAACTTGGCAAAGGAGAAAGGTTCATTCCCATTATTTATTAGAGACAAATACATAGAAAACCACAATGTAAAAAAACTCCCTAAGGACCTGAGGGCTGGAATATATAGCTATGGAATAAGAAATGCTTTGCTTACGTCAATCGCGCCAACGGGAACAATATCTCTGTTAGCTAATAATGTCTCGTCGGGTTTAGAGCCAGTTTTCGCGTTTAAATATAACCGGAAAGTTCTTCAATCTGATGGTTCTAGCTTCATAGAGCCAGTCAGTGACTATGCGCTTGCGCTATTTGAAGAATTAAAAGGTAAAGGTGGAAATAAAACCCAAGCATTCGTCGATACACAGACGCTTCAACCAAGAGACCATTTAGTGATGCAGGCAGCTGTTCAGGAGTATATAGATAGCTCGATTTCCAAAACTATAAATTGCCCCGAAAATATAGAATTCGAAACTTTCAAGGCAGTTTATAAATCTGCATATGACTTAGGATGTAAAGGTTGTACCACTTATCGTCCAAATGATATTACGGGCTCTGTGTTGTCTGTAGACAAGGATGAACATAAGAGTGATCAGGAATTACTTCCAAAAGAAAAAAGTGAGGACAACAAAAGTATTGGTGACACCCCCCCTGTCCCTTTAGAAAGACCAGAGCAGCTAGATGGAAAAACTTATAAAATCAAGTGGCCGGAAAGTGATCATGCAATATACATCACTATGAATGATATTATGCAAGATGGTAAACGACGGCCGTTTGAAATATTTATTAACTCAAAAAACATGGAACACTTTGCGTGGACAGTAGCACTTACAAGAATGATTAGTGCTGTCTTCAGGCGCGGGGGCGAGATCTCTTTCGTGGTGGAGGAGTTAAAAGCAGTGTTTGATCCTAGAGGAGGCGCTTGGATGGAGCGTCGATATGTCCCTTCGCTATTAGCAGCAATAGGAGAAGTGATTGAAAAGCATATGATTGAAATAGGTTTTATGCCGAGCGAGGGGTCCTCAAGTAAAAACTTGGAACGTGGTGAAAATATCCTCGATTTTCAGAGGGGTAAAGGAAAGTCTTGCCCCAGTTGCGGTTCCTTCGAGGTATTCCGCCAGGAAGGATGCGATGTATGTATAACGTGTGGGCATTCAAAGTGCAGCTAGTTGTGTTACGTTTATCAGGTATGTTTACGATTTTAGGCAACCTATTCAGGTTTGGGTACCGATGCCGCAATTAGAATTTCCTCTTGGCGTTTAGCCAATTTAATGGGGTCGAAATCATTAATTAGGTCTTGGAAGATTTTATACCAGTTTACTTCGGCTTTTAAGTGTAAAAAAACAGAGCCCAAGCCAATCGCGGCCCTATCCATAAGTACGAACTCCCTAGGTGGTTTTACGCCATTTAAACGGCGCAGCTCGCGATGTACTTTCTGGACAACTTCTCGACCATAAGCACCACTATTTGTATCCTGTATACTTCTAGTTTTGTCTTCCATTAGAGGTGCGTAGACGAAACGGGCCCATTGATTTAAAACATTTATTGTTTCCATATCAAGGTTTTCAAAGCCCCAGGTCTTGTAGGCTTCAATGGCTAATTCTTCGTTGTCATCTCTTAAGCCATGGTAAAGGTCGATTACGCCTTTGACAAAACTTGGAGGGAAGACGCGAATACATCCAAAGTCCATGAGGTTCACATCCCCTTGTTCGGTAATTGAATAATTACCAAGGTGTGGATCACCATGTATTATCCCATATAAATAGAACGGTATGTACCAGGCTCTGAACATATTTATTGCGACATGGTTCCGGGCTTCTTGATTTTCGTTTGTTGCTATATAATTCAACAGCGAGGACCCATTCAGCCAGCTCATTGTGATCAGCCGTTCGGTGGAGAGGTCTTCGAAAAAGTTTGGAACGTTAACGTTCGGTTCATTTTTCAGCATCATCTTGTATAGAGTCATATTACGTCCTTCGCGCAGGTAGTCTAGTTCCTCGCGAATTCTAGCAGACAGTTCTTTGTAGATTTCTGATGCTTTTATCGCGCTATCGTAGCGCTCATAAAGTGACATGGCTATTCTCAACTGTCGCAAATCTGCTTCAACAGCCGAGCTCATATCAGGGTATTGTAATTTGCACGCCAGTTCAGTCCCATCCAAACTTTTAGCCCTATGAACTTGGCCAAGTGATGCTGCTGCGACTGAATCTTCGTCAAAATAGGAAAACCGACTTTTCCAATCATTGCCCAACTCGCCAGTTATTCGACGCTTTACAAACAGTCTACCCATGCTCGGAGCGTTGGATTGGAGTTGTTGTAATTCTTTAACGTACTCCTCTGGTAATGCGTCAGGAATAGTGGCTAAAATTTGTGCTACTTTCATCACCGGGCCTTTTAAATTGCCTAGTGCCGCTTTTAATTCGGAAGGCATTTGCTGCTTGCCCAAGTCTAGACCGAGGTACCGCTGGCCGGCTGCGCGTGCTGCAAGACCGCCGACGGCGCCTGTTACTTTTGCGTAGCGTCTGAGGCGACCCGAAAACGAATTTTTATCTTCCTGTTCCATAATCTCTAAAATAGGTTAATTTTGTGGGATGGAAAGCATAAAAGTTGCCTCTTTTCTATTTTTGCCACGTTGAAGTTTCTGAGCAATAATCTCAAACAACTTTAGCTATCCTACTCCGATAGCCGGCAAAAAGTTCTGCTCTTCCCTTTTTATTCAGGTTTGAGCTAGAGTTAATGTCTCCAAACTCTTATTGATTCCTCATCTCTCCAAGTCGACACTGACAATATTTTCTGGGGATTGTTTAGGATTTGAAACCGCTTTATCGAAATAAAAACATCGACTTTTGACAGTTTTTCTGGGTCGCGCGGCTAAATCTAAATGCTTTTCTTTACCGCTTTCATAAGGCTCTACTTCGAATATTACGACGTACAACTACAAATCCTCGTAAGTTAATTTGACGGTACTTTTTTTTACTGTTGTACCTCTTCAAAATTGGGATCTAATACCTTTTTATGACAATACGGAAGTGTAAATTTAGAAAACGGCGGCGGCTAGATTAACTAATCTTGATCCAACTCGTCTATAAGGTTCTCAATTAACAATAGTCCTTTTCTCCAGAAATTTGGATCGGATGCATCTAAATCAAACGGTGCAAGTAACTCCTTATGTCTTAAAGTACCGCCGGCTTTGAGCATGTCGATATACTTTTCAGAGAATTCTGAACTTTGCTCTTTAAAAACAGCGTACAAAGAATTTACTAAGCAATCTCCAAACGCATAGGCGTAAACGTAGAAAGGGGAATGAATGAAGTGCGGTATATACGTCCAAAAAACCCTGTAGTCATCATTCAACTTTATTGCTGGCCCTAAACTCTTTTCCTGTATATTCATCCAGATATCCCCGATCTCCTCTGGGGATAATTCGCCGGAACGTCTTTTATCATGGATGCTGCTCTCAAATTCATGAAAAGCAACCTGCCTGACAACCGTGTTCAACATATCTTCTACCTTTGACGCGATCATAATTTTGCGTTTAGTATGATCAGCCTTATTTCGTTCCAAAAGGGATTGAAACGTTAGCATCTCTCCAAAAACTGACGCAGTTTCGGCCAATGTAAGGGGAGTGTCCGCCATCAGACACCCTTGCCGAGAAGCTAGAACTTGATGCACTCCATGTCCAAGCTCGTGTGCAAGTGTCATTACGTCTCGAAGCTTCCCCTGATAGTTTAGTAAAATGAAAGGGTTAGAGCTGGGAACGGTTGGATGAGAAAATGCACCAGAAGCTTTCCCGGACCTCGTGGGAACGTCTATCCAGTCCTTATCAAAAAATTGCTGGCCGATATTTGCTAAAGCAGGTGAGAAGCCCTTATAGGCGTTTAACACTATTTCCTTAGCTTCAGACCATTCTATAATTGTATCGTCACTTTCTGGAAGTGGTGCGTTTCTATCCCAGTAATTTAATCTCTCAACTCCCATCCATTTCGCCTTAAGCGCGTAATAGCGATGCGAGAGTGTTTTATAATTTGAGGTGACGGTTTCAACTAAGGCGTCTACGACGTCATCTTCAACATGGTTAACTCTATTCCGAGCGGATACAGGGCTATTGTAACTTCGCCAATTATCTTCGATTGCTTTATCTTTGGCTAATGTATTTGTAATGAGAGAAAATAATCGGACGTTATCATTTAGAACTCTAGATATTTCCGCGGCTGCGACTTTTCGAATGTTAGCACACTTATCAGATAGTTTATCGAGCGCTTCTGCCATATTTAATTCGGCTTCACCAACAGAAAATCTTAGCTCAGCGATCTTTTCATCAAAAAGTCGTGTCCAGGCTGCGCGGCCGCTTATGTTCTTCTCGAGAAAAAGTTTTTCAAGTTTGTCGTCAAGCTGGTGAGGCTGGAAAACTCGCAGATCTCTGATCCATGGATAGTAATGATTAAGCTCAGGTGATTTTAATTTTTCCTTTAGTTCAGCGTCCGAAAGAAAATTTAGCTCAAGATTGAAGAATAAAAGGTGGCTGCTTATGTTTGTCACCTGTTCATGTATAGATTGATGAAAGTTAGAAATCTCACTATCTAACATGTTACCTGCATAAATCAGTTGAGCAAAAGACATTAACCGTCCTAATATTTCCTCAATTTTTTCGTATTCTATAATGCTGTGTGCCAGTTGCGGTCCTGTGAGATGAGAAACGTTGTCTTTATACCTAATCTCGAATGAAGTTGCTTTCTCAGCAACTTTTTCCAAATCTTGCTTTAGTTCATTTGAGCGCATCCCCGGATACAAAGAACTAAGGTTCCATACGGGTAATTCCGTTGAAGTTGATATTTCGGAATGTTCCATGGCTAATTCCCATCATGTTTTAATATTGAGTACGTGCTACATCGAGTGGTAATAGTGGCGATATTTGGTAATGTTTACCCGTACTAAGTGATATTGGGAGCTTGCTATGAATTACAAGGCACTTAACAATCTAGCCACAATGTTTTTTGATTCCGCGGAGCATTTTTCCCAGAAACCCTTCTTATGGGCCAAGAGGAACGGAAAATACATATCAGGGTCATATTCTGAGACAAAGAATAAAGTCCAATTGCTAGCAGATAGTTTGCACCTGCTGGGCGTAGAAAAGGGGGATAGGGTTGTTGTTGTTTCTGAAAATCGGCCAGAATGGGTGATCGCAGACCTAGCAATTATCTCACTTGGCGGAATCACTGTGCCCGCTTACACAACAAACACAACCGACGACCATCTGTATATTCTTGACCACTCAGAAGCAAAGATCGCAATAGTTTCCGGCGATAAACTTGCTGTGCGTTTGATGGATGCAATGAGTAAATCGGCTAGTTGCAAAACAATTATTTCCATTGAAAAATTATCCTCTGATGTTGACCCTCGTTTAAAACATCTCGATTGGTCTTCACTCTTAGCTCCCAGAAACAAGCTTTCGACGGATGTGTTAAAGGAAGCAGTTAATTTAAAGAGAGATGATGTTGCTTGTTTTATTTATACGTCTGGAACAGGTGGTAATCCAAAGGGTGTTATTCTGACCCACGGTTCCATACTAGCTAACTGCTCGTCAGCCCATGATCTATTGACAGAATTTGGTCTTGGGGATGAGATATTTTTATCGCTTTTACCACTATCCCACTCATATGAGCATACCTGTGGACTTTATTTTCCGATCTCCATAGGCGCGCAGATTTATTATGCGGAGGGTCCTGATAAAGTTTCGCAAAATCTTCAGGAAGCAAAGCCAACCATAATGACTGCTGTCCCTAGGCTTTATGAGGCTTTGCATGATCGTATACAGCGCGGCGTTCAACAGTCTGGAGGCCTAAAGAAATATCTATTCGATTTAACGTTAGAACTGGGACGTAAAGACAGAGTGGAAAAAAAGCCGCTTAGCTTGACTGAAAGGCTATCAAACATGCTGGTTGATACTGCCGTTCGGGCCAAAGTTTCACAACGTTTTGGTGGCCGGTTAAAAGCCTTTGTCTCTGGCGGGGCAGCATTAAACCCAGATATAGGAAATTTCTTTTTATCGCTGGGGGTTAATATCTTACAAGGTTATGGACAAACGGAAGCGTCTCCCATAATCAGTTGCAATAGACCTGGTAACATCCGAATAGAAACCGTTGGACCTGCTCTCAAAGATGTCGAAATCAAAATTGCTGAAGACGGAGAAATACTAGTTCGAGGAGAATTAGTAATGAAAGGCTATTGGAAGGACCCAACAGCAACAAAAGCTGCTATAAAGAACGGATGGCTGCATACTGGCGATGTAGGTATTTTGGAGGAAGACGGTTCTCTTCGTATAACGGATAGAAAAAAAGACATAATCGTTATATCTGGCGGTGATAACATTGCCCCAGCACGGGTTGAAGGAATGATCACTCTAGAACCTGAATTTTTGCAAGCTATGGTATATGGGGAC